>Ga0194131_10000409_pt1 | contig 71927 bp, 71 predicted proteins | sample TA2KigO120mmetaG_FD_148631 | JGI IMG/M metagenome (GOLD analysis project Ga0194131, IMG submission 148631) | Freshwater microbial communities from Lake Tanganyika, Tanzania - TA2015053 Kigoma Offshore 120m | ecosystem: Environmental > Aquatic > Freshwater > Lake | place: Tanzania: Lake... | reverse complement strand
CCGCCATCTTCCCGTCGCAAACTCCGACAGCGCCCCCGCTAAGGGCAAATTTTCGCGTTGCTTCAAAGGGCCTTGGACGGACCATCCGAACCGCAGAGACTGACTGAAGGCCAGAATGCGGTCTCTGAACGGCTTTCGTCTCTAACCGAGCGAACCTCGCCGCTTCCGGTTCGGTCCAGGAAAGAATATCATTTTCAATCGCTTGACTGATGAGAACACCCGACATGTTCCGGGTGGTCTCGCCGGCATGCGGGCAACAAAGACAGCCAGAGATAGGCATGTTCCTGCGCGAGCGCAGGTTACGGAGCGGGATTGAGGCACCATTCCAGTACCGCATTCTGCGCATGCAACAGCCAGGCCTTGGCCTCCACTACGCGGCAGCGCGGATGGGTCATGGCGTCGGCGCTCACTTCCTGTCCGCGTGTCACGGGCGGGCACGGCAAGAACACGGCGGCGGTGCAATCAAGCGTGGCGCCTGATACTTGCCAAGCAAGTAGCTCATCCACATCGGCGCCAATGGGCCAACAGTCAGTCACGATCACATCGGCATCCAGCAACTCAGCCATCGCGGTACTCACGCGAAAGTTCTTTGCTGGCGGTGCATGCCAGTGAGCGGGGCCGACCTGCACGACCTCTAAAGGCAGCACAGCCGCCGCCTCCACCCACGAGGCGAGGATGTTCGCCATCGGTGCCACGGCGACAACCTTCATCGGGCGCAGTCCACCATGCAGGTCGGCTAAAAAGGCAAGGTCGGAAAGCGTTTCACACGGGTGGTTTACACGGGTGCGGGCATTGATCACTGGGGCGTACGCCACTGCCGCGAGCTTGCGGAGCGCCTGGAGATCCGGTGTGCGGATGGCCATCGCGTCCACCCAATTGTCAAGAAACGCGGCGAGGTCAGGCACAGCCTCCTTGCCTGCAAGGGTGATGGGAGCGCGGACGCAAAGGCCGCCCATGGACTTGATACCGAGTTCGAAGGCCGTGGTATTGCGCCAACCACCATCGTCCACCACCAACGCCACGCGTCGCCCCGTGAGGGCTTGAGGCATGCGCCTAGCATTCCAAGCATCGCGCATGACCTGCGCGCGGTTTAACAACAACAAGATCGTCTCAGGCGACAGTTCATCCAGCGTCAGAAAGTCGCGTTTGGCCTCGCTCATGAAACAATCCTGCCCGTCGGGACCTATCGGCGGCAAGTCCCTCGCACCAATGGGCATCCTCCCCATCCACCGCTGATTCAAACAGTATCCACCCGAACAGCGCTGACCCGTTGAGGTTGATGGTCCCCGCGATGCTCAACCCGATTGACATCACATTGAATGCCACCTATATAGGCAACATGCAACGCACTGATCGATACACGCACAACGAAGCCTTCGGTGAAAACATCCGCAAGTTGCGTGAGCAACGGATGGGAAGCGACCAAACATTTTCGCTTCGCCAAGTGGCAGCGCGCTGCGGGGTGACCCCCGCGTACCTTTCGCGTGTCGAGCGCGGTGATGTGGCTCCGCCCGGTGAAGACACATTGATCAAGCTCGCCCACGAGCTTGGCGAAGACCCAGACGTAATGCTCGCTCAAGCAGGCAAGATTTCGGCCGACTTGCGCTCAGCAATTCTTGCCCGCCCCCAGCTCTTTGCCGAGCTCATTCGAGCAATCAAATCCATGCCGGATCATGCCGTATTGCGCATTGTCAGGGATGTCCGCGACGGAAATTGGTAGAGGAGAAAACATATGCCGACGCTCGAAGATGACACACTGGTTTTCCGCTTTTCCGAGATCGATAAAGACGCGAGTTTTTCTATCGACTTCCAGCGCACGTTACGGATACCGGATACAGATAAAACCTATTCGCTTCCGCCTGGACTTGGCTCCTTTCCATTGCGACACGCAGAGGACTTCGCATCAAATTTGCCATCACAGACGAGCGAACGAGGCGGTGTGATATTGCCAATGTGGCAGGCGGAAGCCATGTGGCTTCACTTTAGAAACGATGGTCCTGGGTATGATCTTTATTTTCCCGTCGCCATCAAAATAGCTGCAGGGAAAATAAACGCAGTGACAGGAGAAACCTGGCGGCCAGGGCTTCACAGGGCCCCTCAGGACTATATGGTCTCCCCTGATCAGCCTTGGTTAGACGGATTTGCGATAGAGAAGGGTGTGATCCGCCAGTTCGTAGCAATGCCACTCGGCGCCGGTTACTCTGTCGAAGAACAATTGACCAGTGAGTCTGAGTGGGGCGGAATACAGATCTCCATCACACCTCTAAAAAAGCATGTCTGGAAGGAAAAACGCGCCGCTTGGGAAAAACAGAGATCACTACGTTTGAAACGAGAAAGAATATGCTATTTGCCGTCGAAGAGCTCCATGAAAATGGGCCTAGCAGCAGGTGGCCGCATGCGGCAGAAAATTTACCCAGACACGTTCAATCTCGGCGACTGGGACCAAGCAAGCGCACAGCGTGTATTCGTAACACTCGTTCACGCCAAGGACTGGAAAAAAATCACCGGCGACGCTGCGCCAAATGAACCGCCGACCGCAAAAGAATACAGTGCGGCTGGGCTGCCTTGGTTTGAATACTATGGAAAGGATCGCGAGGCGCTGCCAGGTGGTGAAAAATTTGGAGCAATCAAATCCGTGGTAAAAATATTCACCACGCTTACTGGTGCTTTGCTCCCAAATTCGCAAGACATAGAAACTGGCGTGCCGCATGCGGTGGGCCCCGGTAGTAAGGGTGCTCGTCCGGTTCGTACGTCCGGTTCTTGGGATCAATAAATTGTAACGGTAACCAGCCTACGCATTGCGAGCGGGCTATTCTCACGAGACCCGGTCTTTATGGTTAGACTGGGCCTCGTGCACCCCGCTGCAGAACGCAGTCAGTTCATTCGAAGAGCTGCTTCCACTGCTGCTTCAGCTCGGCGGTCGGCATTTTCTTCAGGGCCGCGACCCGGGCCAGTACGCTGTCGCTCATCATCATGCCTTTCTCCCATTCGGGTGTTGGGCATGACCGCTTCGGTCGGGCGAGAAGTCGACTGAACTGTCTCCACGGTCGGCAGATACTTGCCTTGACTGACGCACCTTGAGGCGCACCAGGCCGCGCGCGAGAATTCTGCAGACTTCCCCGATTCGCTCTTCCGGCGTCATGTGCGGGGGATGGATCGGGTTCGGGATGCACGACCGCAGCGGCGGCGCGGCGCGCCGGACAGACGGCGCCAAACAAGTAGGCCCAGTCGTAACGTTGGTCACGTGGCGCTGGCGGGCGCGAGCCGCGGCGAGCCCATACCCGGGTCAGGGTGCCTTTTTGCCCGACTCGGGCCTCATCCTGGAACCAGATCTCGGTCGGCTTGCCGCGGGCCTCGGGCGGGATCACGGCATCGACCAGGTCGGCGAAGTTTTTTGAACGCCGCCTGCGCCGCGGCATCGACCTGCGGGTGATGCGGCCGCACCGACAGCCGGCGGAAGCCAAGCTTGGCCAGCACCTTGCCGACCGTGCGCTCATGCATCTCGACGCCGAAGCGCCGCGCGATCACCGCCTGCAGGTCGACCCGCCGCCAGCGCACCACGCCATCGCTGGCCGGATCGGGCCCCTGCGCGACCAGGCTGGCAAGCTCAGCCTCCTGCGCCGGGCTCAGCCGTGGCTTGCGCCCGGGCGAGGGGCGATCGCGCAGCCCGGCGACGCCTTCCACATTGCAACGGTGCACCCAATCACGCAGCGTCTGGCGATCCATGCCGCAGGTTCTCGCCGCCGCCCGCGCTCGGCGCCTTCTAGCACCATGGCCAGCGCCAGCAGGCGCCGCGCCTGCGGCGCATCATCCGTCCGCGCCGCTTCCTGGCGCAGCTCGCATGCTGACAACTCCAGTCGACTGATTGCCACCGCCGCCATTGTCCCCTCCGGCATCACCGCCCGGAAAGAATCACGCCGCGCCAGCCTTGGGAAACCCCCTACGAGTCAGAACCTCGGGCCCCTGGTATTACTCGCCGTCCCAAATCCATCGCACGATCAGAGAAGAGGGGCCCGGGCGCTACATCGTCCACTACCGCAGAGAGCGCGTCGAACGGTATGAAGTCGACGTCACCGCTGAGGCTATCGAGCGATACGTCGCCCACAATCGAATCCTGCCTTCCGCCTGTTCCAATGGCTTGGTCCTTGTTCGCGCGATGGAAACAGAGGGCAGTGGAGGGTGGGCTCGCTTCGCCTGCAAGTAGCCGTCTGCCTGCGTCGATGGACAGGCAAGGCGAGCGACCTACTTCGCCGCCCAGGCCATCATCCGCCACATGAAACGCTCGCAGGCTTCGACTCGCGACACCGCGACGAACTCGTTCGGCTGGTGCGCCTGGGCGATGTCGCCGGGGCCACAGACCACGGTGGCGATGCCGCCCTCGCGCTTGAACAGACCGGCCTCGGTGCCGTAGGGCACCTGGGTCACGCGGTTGGTGCCGGCCCAGGCCTTGGCCAAGGCTTCCGCCTCCTCCTTGCCCTCGCGCTCGAACGGCTTGTTGTGGATGCGCAGTCGGGTGTTGATCTCCGCCTTCGGGTGCCGCTTGCGCATCCAGGGCAGCAGGTCCTCGGCGAAGTACTTCTCGACGCTAGCCACCACCTCGTCGCCGTCGTCGCCGCCTGGCAAGGTGCGGAAGCCCCAGTTCACCGTGCACTCGCGCGCGACGATGTTGTTTGCCGTGCCGCCCGAGATGACGCCGGCGATGGCGTGCGGCCCTTGCGTGCCGGTCGAGCCCGTCGTCATGCAGCCGCGCGCGGCCGACACCTGCCTCGGAGGCCGGACGGGCCGCGCGTCCAGTCTCAGTCGACGCTTTCCTTCCGGCCGACGAGGTTGAAGGTGCGGAGGCGGCCGCGGTTCTTGAGGTCGATCTCACCTCGCTCTTCAAAGGTGTAGCTCTCGGAGAGTCTGGCGTACAAGCTCTCGCTCACGTGGATCCGCATCGGCTCGGCGCTGCCCTGGAGACGGCTGGTGACGTTGACCACGTCTCCCCACAGGTCGTAGGCGAACTTCTTTCTGCCGATGATGCCGGCAACCACGGTCCCGGAGTGCATTCCGATCCGGATCTGGAGCTTGCGCGGAGACTCCTGGTTGCGGGCGTTCAGGCGCGCGATCGCCTCAAGGGCCAAGTCCGCCATCTGCTGCGCGTGCGTCGGGCTCCGCTCGGGCACGCCGGCGACGGCCATGTAACAGTCGCCAATCGTCTTGATCTTCTCGAGTCGGTACTTGTCGGCCAATTCGTCCAGCATCCCGAACAGCTCGTTCAGGAGCTTTGCGACGGCGCGCGGCTCCACCTCGGCGGCGAGGCTCGTGAAATCGACGACATCCGCGAAGAAGACGGTGACCTCGGGGAAGGACTCGGCCGACACCTGCTCGCCGCGCTGCATGCGGTCGACGATCGACGCCGGGAGGACGTTCAAGAGGAGCTTTTCGGCGCGCGCTTTCTCCCGCTCGAGGGCCTCGGCCTTCTCGGCGAGCGTTTGCATCGCCTCCGCCTTCTCGCGCTCCCGATCCTGGAGTGCGGACGACATCCGGTTGAAGGTATCGACGAGGGCGCCGAGTTCGCGCGTCCCACCGGCCGCGGCGATCTCGACCCACTCGCCGCGCTGCAACCGGAGGGCCGCGTCGGACAAAGCCCTCACCGGGCGGAGGACCAGCCGGATCGTCGCGACGTATCCGGCGACCAGGACGACGAGGATCGCGACCAGGAGCGCGCTGGAGATCTCGAGCCTCCTTTGCATGTCCGCTTCGAGACCGGCCGTGAGGGTGCGCATCCGACCGGTCGCCCCGGCCGTGAACTCCTTGATCGGCGCCATGATGTTCGCCTTCGCGACGTGGTACTGCTCCCCATGGAGAAGCCGGACCGCCATCTCGCGATCGGGGGGCTTGACGATGGCGAAAACCCCCGTTCCGTCGTCGAAGCGCCCCCTCACCGCGTTCATCGCAATCCGCTCGAGCGCGATGAGCGCTTCGCTCTCCTTCTCGGCCTTCTGGAGAAGCGCGAACTCCTGCACGCTGAACCCTGCGTCGATCATGCGGCTCTGAAGCGCGGAGGCGGCCGCCTTCGCGCTGGCCTCGTGATCGGCGGGATTGAGAACGAGGTCCCAGTAGACGGCTTCGTACCCGATCGGCCGCGGGGCTTCGCCGCTCCGGATCGCTTGGATCTGATCGAAGAATCTCATGAACTTCTCGTCTCCCGTGACGGCGTAGGTGCGCGCCATCCGGGTCAGGTCGTCGGAGCTCTGCCGCAACTCGTCGGCGAGTTGCTCGGAGACAAACCGTTGCCTTTGCGCCTCGATCAGGCGGAGAGCGTCGCGCTGCTTGAGCAACGAGTTCCCGAGGAGGAGGATCGTAAGCAGGCCGGTCGCCCCAAAGACGAGAGCCAGAAGGGCTCTCAGTCGCATGGCAACACCCCATGAGTTATCCAGTTTGGATGTTAGTGCCTAGTCGGTCTTGGCTGCAATGCCGGGGTGGCCGGCGAAGCTGGTCCGGGTTGCGCAGCCGGCCACTGCAGGGCCTCCGGCGCCGGCGGTCTGTAATGCAGTGATGAGTGAGGCCGGACGGTGTTGTAGTGGCGTCGCCAGCCCTCGGGCATCATGGCGCGGATATAGGCGAGCGCGTCGGCTTCCGAATCCGCGAATCCGGCCGCGCGCATCTTGGCGTTGTTGGGTACCCAGGTGCCGCCGCCCGACATCGCGGTGGTGCCGCCGATGACGGCCGTCTTCTCCAGGACGACGATGCGCGCGCCGCCCACCGCGGCGGCCAGCGCCGCGGACAGACCGGCCGCGCCCGTGCCCAGCACGACGATGTCCGAGTCCATGTCCCAGCGCGGGGGTGCTGCGGTTTGATCGGCGGCGGCCATGGCCGTGCTCCTCGGGCGATCCGGCTCGGCGGACGGGCCTGTCCGACCCGACTCCCCTGCGGCCCATCCGCCCTCTATAGTTCGTCGCGTCGCCCGGCCGCAAATTCGTCGCGTTGGCGCTCTCGCGCGGCGGGTCATGCGTCCGGCAGCGATCCGGTCCTTGATCTGGTTGATGTCCATGGTCGTGCCCCCCCCTGTTGCGGCGGTTTGCGGCCTCGACCCGCCCAGCGCCTGAGCGGGCGATCAAGACCGTCGATACTGACAGCGCGATGGCGCACAAGGCCTAGTCGCTCGGACAGGGCGCGGGCACTCGGCACAGACCCCCGCGGCTCTTCCGAGCACGATCCTGGTCACCAAACGATGCCATCGTTGACACTAACTGATCGCTCAGTCAATATCGACTGCGCATCGCACCTTCACGCGGATCGTATCGGTTCAACATACGGCGATTGGCACCATGGAGCGCTTGAACACGGCACGGCAAGAGCCGACAGACAGGCGCCGGGCCCGGGGTGACGAAAGCAGGAAATCGATCATCGAGGCCGCGATCGACTCGATCGCGCATCTCGGATTGAACGCCACGACGATCGAAACCGTGGCGGAGAGAGCCAGCGTGTCGCGCTCCCTCGTTCTCTTCCATTTCAAGTCGAAGAACAGACTGCACGCCGCTGTGCTGAACCACATCGGCTCGCAGTTCAGTCAGGGCTGGGAGGAGATTCTCGCGAGGGCCGATATGCCGGCTAGGCAGCGTCTCTTGGCGCTGCTTGACTACGATGTACGGTTCGCCTTGGCCCACCCACGACACTTGGCGGTCTGGCAGGCGTTCTGGGGCGAGGCGAGAGGGAGCACGCTCTATCGCGAGATCGAGTTCCCGAGGGATCAGCGCTACATGAATGACATGCACGCGCTGCTTCTGACCCTCGCCGAAGAGGGCGGCGTCGACAAGGCGGACGTTGCCGTCTTGATCAAGGGACTAGAGGCGTTGCTGTTCGGCCTTTGGTGGCAGGCGCACATCAGCCCTCAACCAGATCACGAAGCAGTCGGCATTCGTGCGGTGCGGACCTACCTGGCCGCGGCTTGGCCTCGACACTTCGCCGCGCGGTGATCGGGCCGAGCCGTCGGATGTAGGGGGCGGCGCGACCACATGGTGATCGCGTGACCGAAGCGGCAGCGTCACAGGACACGGGGAGGGCTAGAGATGGATCGGAGTACACTTGATGCACGGTGTCGACTGCAGAAGCTCGACCGTCGAGCTCTCAATGCGATCCTGGCGCCGCTCGGGTTGGCGTTGGCCACCATCCCGATGCTGCCAAGGCCGTCACGCTCAGCACCAGAACTGACCTATTTCACGTGGGCCGGGTACGAGCTTCCGGAACTCCATCCCGGCTATGTGGCGAAGCACGGCAGCTCCCCCAACATCACGTTTTTCGCGGATGAAGAGGAAGCACTCCTCAAGCTCAGGGCGGGATTCGCCGCCGACATCGCACACCCCTGCAACACGAGCGTCGGACGCTGGTTCGACGCGGGCGTCATCAAACCGATGGATCCCGGTCGGCTGGAGTACTGGAACGACTTGATTCCTGCGCTGAGGGATCTGCCCGGCTCGGCGGTGGACGGCAAGCCGCTCTTCATCGCCAACGACTGGGGAAGCCACTCCGTGGCCTACAGGACCGATCGGGTTGATCCGGAGCGCGCCAATGAGTTGGGCTGGAACCTCCTGCTCGACGAGACGCTCAGGGGCCAGATTGGCATGTGGGATGCCTTGGAGGCGGCGATCGCGTTCGCGGCGATTGTGCTCGGCATCAAGGACACGACCAATGTGACCGACGAACAAATCAAGGAGATGAAGTCGGTCCTTGTGCGCCAGAAGGAACTGTTGCGCACGTACTGGGTATCCGAGACGGATGCCGAGACGATGATGGCGTCGGGCGAACTCGCGGCGAGTTATCTTTGGAGCGCGCCGGTGTTCCGCCTGCGGGAGCAAGGCGTTCCTGTCGAGTACATGCTCAACCCGCCGGGTGGAATCATCTCTTGGGTTTGCGGCCTCGTCATGACGACGACAGGCCAGGGTGATGAGCAGGCGGCCTACGACTTCATAAACGCGTGGACCTCGCCGGAGGCGGGAAAGTACCTCGTCGAGGTCTACGGCTATGGCCACGCCAACCGACTGACCTACGACGTCGTGGCTCCTGACATTCTCAAGGCTATGGGTCTCTCAGGAGACATCTCAGAATACCTGGCTCAATCGACGCCGTTCCGGTCCTGGGACAGCGCCCTGGTCGAGCGCTATGCGGGCATGTTCGAAGACGTCAAGACGGGAGTCTGAGGCCGGACCACACGGAAAACCGCGCGACGCCGGCCAAGACCGTGACTAGACGCGCGCGACACAAGCCAGGCCTCGGTTCCTATGGAGATCGCCGGACCCTCGCGAAGGAGATGGGCAGATGCTGAACACGGTACGTTTGGCGCGGGAGCAACGGAACCTCTCGGCGGTCATCTCGGACGAGATCCTCGAACGCCTGGGCCGCGACACGGCCAGCGCCCGAGGCTTGCCGAACGCTGCGTTCGTCGATCCTGCGTTTCATGAACTCGAGAAGGACCTGCTGTTCCCGCACACGTGGACGTTCGCGGCCGCGGCGAGCTTCGTTCCCAATCGGGGCGACGTCCTGCCACTCAAGGTCGCCGGTCGGCCGGTGATTCTCGTGCGTGGCAACGACAATGCGATCCGTGCCTTTCACAATGTCTGCCCCCATCGGGGGGCACGGTTGGTGACCGAGACCCAGCGCAAGAAGGTCGTCCTCACGTGTCCCTACCATGGCTGGAGTTTCGGTCTCGATGGAGGTCTCAGGGGTCGGCCGCACTATCACGGTCCTGGCTCACACCAGCCGGCGGGCGACGAGGGGCACGACGAGGCGTGCCTGTTCCCGATCAGAAGCGTCACGTGGCACGACTGGGTCTTCGTGAATCTGGATGGCCAGGCTGAACCGTTCGAGACTTACATCGCCCCTGTCGAGAGAGAGTTCGTTGGCAGCGACCTGTCCGTGTTCAGGAGGTCCGAGCCAGACATGCACTTCGAATTCGCGAGCAACTGGAAGCTCGTCGCCGAGAATTTCTGCGACTTCTATCATGTGTTCATGGTGCATCCCGCGCTCGACATCGCCATGGCCGACACGACGCGACGCGCAATGCGGCCGAATGGCCGGCACATGTTCAACGGCTATGAGTTCGCAGGAAGCGCGACGGGCATCGCGCCCGACGATGCGACACTCGGCCTGCCGGTGCAGCCGGGGCGCTCTCGTGAGAATGCCCAGAGCATGGTGTTCGGGCTGATCTTTCCCAACGCCGTGATCAACGTCTATCCGGAAAGCCTGCAGTTCGTGCACTTCGAACCGATCGCCACTGACCGCACCATCATGCACATGTGGTTCTACTACGTGGATGGAGCCGCGTCGGCGCCGGAGCATGCGAACGCCCGCGCTCGGATCTTCGAGTCTTGGGCCCAACTCAACGCGGAAGACGAGGGAATCTGCCGACAGCTGCAGGAAGGACGCGCGTGCGAAGCCTACGACGGTGGAAGGATGGCACCATACTGGGACGCGGGCACCATACACTTCCACCGGCAAGTTGCCTTGGCCATGCGACACGACGACGTGCCGAGGGATCCAGGGTCGTCCTGAGCATCCCGACGTGCGACTGTCGGAGGGTCGTGGCGCATGCAGTCCACCACACGCCGTTTTCTCGGTCGGGCCGGTGGGGTCGCGTCGTTGCGAGCTAGACTCGGTCGCATGCCAGAGGCGCGGTGCGGCTCTAACGTCGTGTACACCCGACAACTGCGATGGCCCCAGCGTGTAGCGGACGACCCTGATCCAGCAAGCGAGGGACCGATGAGTTCGCACCAAGGCCTCCCCGTCGCCGAAACTTGGTTCTCGATCGAACCCGCGGACGAGAACGGCGTGCGCCGTGTGAGAGAGATTCACGCCCATGAGTACGGCGCGGGGAGCATGTGGTTCGTCGAAGGTCGGGATCGCTGCCTGCTGGAGGAGACGGGTTTGGGCGTCGCGCCGCTTCGTCGATTCCTCGAGACCATCACCGCCAAGCCTATCGTGGCCTTCGCGTCGCTTGGCTACTATGACCATGCGGGCGGCCTGCATCAGTTCGATCACCGCCTGATCCACAGTGCCGACGCGGGCCGCGTGACGAACCCCACGAGACTGAACACCGCGGCTGAGCGCTACATGAACAGCACGCTACGGGCGCTGCCCCAACAGGGGTTCGACCCCTCACGCTGGGTAACGCCAGCCTCGCTGCCCACCCGGCTCTTGGCGGACGGCGATGTCATCGACCTGGGCGACCGCGCCTTCGAGGTGGTGCACCTGCCAGGCGTCACGGCTGGTGCCTGCGCGCTGTTCGAGCGAGCGCGTGGCGTCCTCTTCACGGGAGAAGTCCTGGTCTGGGACGGCGACTACGTCTACGACGGCGAGCCAGCCGACGTCTCCGATGACGCGGACCGCACGTCGTTCCGGACATTGATAGCTCGTCTTGGGGCGCTGCCGGCCGCGGCGGTCTAACCGGGCCATTTCGGGCGCGGCGACGTTGCCGAGATGCGTGCCGCCATCTCGCGTTACCTCTCGGGCGCAACCGCAGCGAAGGGCCCCAATACCTATGCCGACGCTCACCCCTAACCATGCAGACGGTTGGACATCGGGCTGGTCCCAAGCGGGCGGAGCGAACTATGCCCCGTGACGCCAAGTTCGATGTCCTGTTCGAGCCCGTCAGGATCGGTCCGAAGACGGCGCGCAACCGCTTCTACCAAGTGCCGCACTGCAACGGCATGGGCCGCACGTTTCCGTCGAGCATGGCTGCCATGCGCGGCGTCAAGGCCGAGGGCGGCTGGGCCGTGGTGTCGACCGAGCAGATCGACATCCATCCGACCGGCGACATCACCCCCGCGACCGAGGGGCGGCTGTGGTCCGACCAAGACATTCCCTATCTCGCGCGCATGGTCGACGCGGTCCATGAGCACGGGTCCCTGGCCTTGATCGAACTGGTTCACAACGGCAAGTGGGCGGCTAATCTCTACAGCCGCGAGATCCCGCTGTTCCCGACCCACATGCCGGTGGTCATGCACAACGCCCCCGTCCAGGCGCGCGCCATGGACAAGGCGGACATTCGCGCCTACCGGCGCTGGCATTTGGACGCAGCTCGGCGTGCCGTGGCTGCGGGCTTCGACATCGTGTGCTGCTACGCCGGCCATAACCTGTCGCTCGCAGGTCACTTCATGCTGCGCCGCTACAACTTCCGCACCGATGAGTACGGCGGGAAGCTGGAGAACCGCGTCCGCTTGTTCCGGGAATTGATCCAGGAGGCAAAGGACGCGATCGGTGACCGTACGGCCATCGTTGCGCGCTTCGCCGTCGACGAGATGCGTGGCGCCGACGGCATGGAGTGGGACAAGGAGGGGCGCGAGATCGTTGAGATGCTGGCCGAGCTGCCCGACCTGTGGGACGTCAACGTGGCTGAGTGGGACAATGATTCGGTCACCAGCCGCTTTGGCGAGGAGGGTAGCCAGGAACCGTTCATTCGGTTCGTCAAGACGGTGACCACAAAGCCTGTGGTCGGCGTCGGCCGGTACACGACACCGGACCGGATGGTTTCGCTGATCCGCAGCGGTGTGCTCGACATGATAGGAGCCGCGCGGCCCTCTATCGCCGACCCCTTCCTGCCAAGGAAGATCGAGGAGGGAAGGATTGCAGACATCCGCGAATGCATTGGCTGCAACATATGTGTCGGCTGGGATACCTCGATGGCTCCCATGCGTTGCACTCAGAATCCGACCAAGGGCGAAGAATGGCGGCGCGGCTGGCATCCGGAGCGCATCCCCGCCAAGTCCGACGAAGGTGCTGTCCTGGTGGTTGGTGCTGGACCTGCCGGCCTGGAGGCCGCGCTCGCGGCGGCTCAGCGCGGATACCGGGTCACGCTCGCTGAGGCAGCGGAGGAGTTGGGCGGTCGCGTCCGGCGCGAATCTCGCCTGCCGGGGCTGAACGCGTGGGGCCGCGTGCGCGACTACCGCGTCTGGCAGCTGTCGCAGATGAGCCATGTCGAGGTGTTCCGCGCAAGCGCCATGACGGCCGAACAGGTGCTCGAGTTCGGCGCGCGTCACGTGGCCATCGCGACCGGGGCGACGTGGCGCCGTGACGGCTATGGCCGCGCCCACCAAGCGCCAATCCCGGGTACCGACTTGGCTTGCGTGTTGACGCCCGACGACGTCATGGACGGTTGGCGACCCAAAGGGTCGGTGCTCGTCTATGACGATGACCACTACTACATGGGCGGCGTCATCGCGGAACTGCTTGCCAAGGAAGGCTTCAAGGTAGCGCTCGCGACGCCCGAGTCCCGCGTCTCCATCTGGACTCAGCACACGCTTGAACAACACCGCATCCAGGCGCGCCTGCTCGGGCTGGGAGTCGAGATCGTCGTGACCCACCGCCTGACGGAGATCAGGGCCGGTGCCGTGTCGTTGGCTTGCACCTACACGGGTCGGCCGCGGGAGCTGCAGGCCGACGCGGTCGTGATGGTGACCGCGCGGCTTCCCGTCGACGCGCTCTACCAGGATCTTGCGGCCGATCCAAACAGGCTGGCGGCCGCCGGCATCGCGGCACTGCGAAGAATTGGCGACTGCCACGGACCAGCGACCATTGCCGCCGCTGTCTATGAAGGTCACCGCTTCGCCCGCGAATTGGGCGAGGTGCTACCGGATGTACCTTTCCGGCGCGAGTTAACCGGGTTGTCCAGAGACTTTCGGTTGCCTTGACGCGCTGGTTCAAGATCGGATCAGAGAACTTTCGAAATCAGATTTTCTTCCGCCGCCAACTTCTATCGCGACAACGCTCTCCGCCTCCGGGCGGCACCGACGAAAACCCCAGTATCCGCGCGGTTCACGCACCAGAGCTGTTGACCGAGTGTGATCGGCCCCCATCGAGTGGTCCAGGTGGAATGTTAGTTCAGAGTTGGCCGTAGCGCTCGTTGGAGCGTGGCCGGCGAAGCCGATCGGCGTAGCGGGTCGTGTCCCTTGGAGTGGTGTAGGAGCTGTGGGTAAGTAGCCCGTCGGAGCGACCGCGAGAGTCTGGCGCAGACGGGCTACTTATCCACAGCGGCGGTCACCGCGGTGTTCTTCGGTAGGGTTGGGTTGCGAGACGCAACACTGACCAGGAGATCACCACGATGACCGAGGACATGATGAGCCTGCGAGCGCTGCTGGAGAAGAGCTCGGACGCGGAGTTCTTGCGCGAGATGGTGGGCTTCACCGCGCAGCGGCTGATGGAGCTGGAGGTCGAGGGTCTGACCGGGGCGGCGCATGGCGCGCGCGATCCGGGCCGGCTGAACCAGCGCAACGGCTACCGCGACCGGGTGTGGGAGACGCGGGCCGGCACGGTGGAGCTCAGGATCACGAAGCTGCGCAAGGGCAGCTACTTTCCCGGCTTCCTGGAGCCGCGTCGCATGGAGGAGAAGGCGCTGGCGGCGGTGGTGCAGGAGGCCTACGTGCAGGGCGTGTCGACCCGCTCGGTGGACGAGTTGGTGCAGGCGATGGGCATGTCGGGCATCTCCAAGAGCCAGGTCAGCCGGCTGTGCGCCGAGATCGACGACAAGGTGCGGACCTTCCTCGATCGGCCGCTGGAAGGCGACTGGCCGTATGTCTGGCTGGACGCGACCTACCTGAAGGTGCGCGAGGCCGGCCGCATCGTCGCGGTCGCGGTGATCGTCGCGGTCGGCGTCAACGCCGACGGCCGGCGCGAGGTGCTCGGCCTCGACATCGGCCCGTCGGAGGCCGAGACGTTCTGGACCGAGTTCCTGCGCAAGCTGGCCCGGCGTGGCCAGCGCGGCGTCAAGCTGGTGGTCTCCGACGCGCACGAGGGGCTGAAGGCGGCGATCACCAAGGTGCTCGCCGCCCCCTGGCAGCGCTGCCGGGTGCACCTGATGCGCAACCTGCTGGCGCATGCCGGCCGCCAGGGACGCGGCGTGGTCGCCGCCTTCATCGCCACCGCCTTCGCCCAGGAGGACGCCGAGGCGGCCAAGGCGCAATGGCGCCAGGTCGCCGACCAGCTCAGGCCGAAGGTGCAGAAGCTCGCCGCCATGATGGACGCGGTCGAGGCCGACGTGCTGGCCTACATGAGCTTCCCGACGGCGCATCGGCCGAAGCTGCACTCGACCAATCCGATCGAGCGGCTCAACGGCGAGATCAAGCGGCGCACCGAGGTGGTCGGCATCTTCCCGAACGAAGCGGCGATCACCCGCCTGGTCGGCGCCATCCTGCTCCAGCAGAACGACGAATGGGCGGTGCAGCGCGCGCGCTATATGACGCTGGAAACCATCGCCCCGTTGAGCGACGATCCTATCGTCAAGCTGCCCGCCGTGGCCGCCTGACATAACCGGCCCAACCCGCCGGAGAGCACGCGATACCCCGCGCTCTTACACCACGCCTTGGGACACGATCTTCGGCGCGCCATAGATGGGCATCCGCGCTTGCTCGCGACAAGGTCGTGGGGTGTCCCCAGGCGCCGAAACGCCACTTCGAGATGAAAGCCCAACCCTCGTCGATCGGCGACGAATCACAACGCCGTGCTTACCCGGTGCTTACTGGACCCGAATGTGCACCAAGCTGAACTAGCGCTAAGCCGTTGAAAAAGAATGGTGCCCAGGGGCGGATTTGAACCACCGACACGCGGATTTTCAGTCCGCTGCTCTACCAGCTGAGCTACCTGGGCGCGCCGCGAAGCGAGGCACTTATTAGGCGAATCGCCCGGCCCTGTCCAGGGCCGGCGGCGGTCCCGCCAGGTCGGCAACCGGCCGTTTCCCCTGCGTGCTTCGTGGCGCGCGTCGCCGCGCGCACCTCAGCACGGACAAGGCTTACGCGGAACGATCAAGACTCCGCTGGCCCCGAGGTGGCCGCGCGGCGGCCCACGACGGGCGAATGGGCGCTGATCGAGGGGCGACAAAGCGATCATCGTGGCGTTTCAGGGTCATCGCCGCTCGCCCCTTCGTCCTTCGCCTCGTCGGCGGCGCCGGGCATGGGTGAGCTGACGACGTAGCTTTCGGTAAACCAACGCCCCAGGTCGACCATGCGGCAGCGCTTCGAGCAGAAGGGCGTCGTCGCGGTGTCGGCGGGCCGACTGCAGATCGGACACGGAGCGGCGTCTTGCGCCGAAGGTTCGCCGTCGGTCATGGCGTGCCCACGCTAACCGTGAAGCGGTCGGCCGGCCAGTCCGTCGCGCGCACCGTCACGGCGCGTCCGAACGCGGCCTCGAGCGCCGCGATGCCGCCGGTCGCCTGGTCGTCGAGCGCGGCGGCGACGGCAGGCGCGCACGTGAGCCCGAGCGCGCCGTGCGCCGTGGCGGCAGCCCGCGCCAGGGCACGCGCCGCGCGGTCGGCGATACCGGCGGGCGACGCGGCGTAGGCCGCCAGCGAGGGGCCATCGCGGCTCCGCGCGATCTCGACCAGGCCGAGCGGCGAGAACCCGTGGCAGGCGCTGACACGGGCATCCTCGGCCAGGCCGGCGCGCAGGCGGGCCATGACCGCGTCGCGTTCGCGCCGCGTGGCCAGGCCGATGAAATCGACCACGATTAGGCCGCCCTGGTCGCGCAGGCGCAGCAGCGCCGGCAGCCGCTCGGCGGCCGCCAGATTGGCGTCGAACGGCCGGGCCTCGCCCGCGTCCACGTCGACGGCGGTCAGGGCGCGAGTCTCGTCGACCGCCAGGCCGCCGCCGCCCGGCAACGGCACGACGGACGACGACGCCTCGTCGAGCGCCGCTTCGATGCCGAGCGTCTCGAACAGGGCGCCATCACCCACCGTGACGGCCGCCTGGCTCTTGTGCGCGGCGAGCCAGGCTCGCACCTCGGCCGCGAGCGCGAAGCCCTCCACGCGCACTGTGGCGATGCCCGCGTGGGCTGCCAACGCCGCGCGTGCCGCCGGCTCGGCCGGCGCCAGGCGGCGCGGCGGGCCCCCGACCGGTTCGGCTTCGGGAGCGCGGCGGACCTTGGCGCGCTTGCCGCCCGCCCGCGCCGCGCCGACCGTGACGGCGATCCAGGCACCCTCGGGCGGCGGCGTGCGCGCGCTCTTGAGGAACCCCTCGCCGCCCGCGCCCAGGTCGACGAACAGGCCGCACATGGCGGGCACCGCGCGGCCGGCGCGCGCGACCCAGGTTTCGCCCGGTTGCGGGTCGGCGGATCGCCGCTGATGCACCACCTCGAACACGCGGTCCCCGGCCAGCAGCGCAGTGCGCCGAAGTCGCGGGGTCGCGTCGATGGCCAGCGCGTCGATGGCCGTCACGGCCAGCGCAGCCCGGCCGCGCGCAGCAGATTGACCGTCTCGGGCAGCGGCAGGCCGGCCACGGCGGCCGGCTGACCGTTGACGCCCAAGACGAACGCCGCCGCGAAGCCCTGCAAGGCGTAGCCGCCGGCCTTGTCCGCCCAGCCGCCGTGGGCGACGTGGGCGTCGATCTCGGCCGGGGACAGGCGCTTGAACTTCACCTTGGTGGTCACCACGCGGCCGAGCCGGCGGCCGTCCGGGGCGATGACGCACACCGCCGTGTGCACGGCGTGCTGGCGACCCGACAGCAGCGCGAGCGCGCGCCGGGCCGCCGCCTCGTCGGTCGGCCTCGGCACCTCGCGCCGGCCGCACGCCACGACCGTATCGGCGGCCAGGACGATCGCGCCGGGCTGACGCGCGGCGACCAGATTAGCCTTTTCCCAAGCCAGGCGAATCGCCAACGCGCGCGGCAGCTCGCGCGGGCTCGGCGTTTCATCGACCGACGCCGGGTCGATCGCGTCGACCACGATCCCGACCTGGGCCAGCAGGTCGCGCCGGCGCGGCGAGGCCGAGGCGAGCACGAGACGGGGCGGCGTCGGCGCCACGATCAGACCTTGGGCGAAGCCGGATCGCCGAACCGCTCGGTGATCCGCTTCCAGATGTGGTCGCGCACCTGGCGGTAGGCGTCGAGCCGGATCGCCCGGCTCCCCTCCACCACCGTCGGGTCGAGCGTCGGCCAGTACTCGACCTCGCACGCGATCGAGCGCGTGACCTCGAGCGCGCGGTGCTGGGCGTCGGGCGCCAGGGTCACGACCAGGTCGTAGGAGAAATCCTCGAGATCGTCGAAGGTCTTGGGCCTGTGGTCCGCGATATCGATGCCGATCTCGTCGAGCACGGCGACCATGAACGGGTCGGCTTCGCCGCGCCGCGCCCCAGCCGAATCCACGTAAACAGTGCGGCCGAACAGATGCTTCATGATCGCCTCGGCCATGGGCGAGCGCACCGCGTTCATACTGCACGCGAAGAGCACGCTCTGCGGCGGGTCGGCCACCGCCTAGCCCCGGATGTGCAGGACGCAGATCAAGGTGAACAGGCGTCGAGCCGTCTCGTGGTCGATCGCGACCTTCGACGCCAGCCGGTCGCGCAGCGTCTCGGAACCCTCGTTGTGCAGGCCGCGCCGGCCCATGTCGATCGATTCGATCTGCGACGGCGAGGCGGTCTTGATCGCCTGGAAGTAGCTCTCGCATACCGTGAAGTAGTCCTTGATGATGCTGCGCAGCGGGGTCAGCGGCAGCGTCACCTCCTCCTGTAGTCCGTCGTTCTCGTCGCTGATCGCGATGACCAGAATACGGCCGTCTCTTAAACTGATATGGACGTTGAACGGGCCTTGATAACTTGCTGCAGGAACGAATTTATTTTCCTCTATCAGATCGAAGATGGCGACGGCGCGTTCGTGCTCGACCTCGGCGCTGCGCCGGACCACCAGGCGCTCGTCCAGGGTGATCTTGGCGATCCGGTTGGCCGCGTTCGGGGTCTCGCTCTCAGCCGCCATGGGCCGGCACCAGCGACGAACTCCACGGTTCGCCGATGTCCTCGAGCCGGACGTCGAGCCGGTCGACCTCGACCCGCACCGCGCCGCCGCCCGCGAAGTGCAGGGTGACGTGGCCGGGCTCGTCCTCCTCGCCCGTCGACAGGGCCAGGAGCTCGAGCGGCGCGCGCGATGTCTGGCTGACGCCACGGTGGCGCACGGCGGCGACGCCGTTGATGGTCATCGCGCACTTGACCTGGCGGATCGCGGCGCCGGCCGGCGGCGCGCGGTCCTCGTGTCGGAAGCGCACCATGTAGCCGCCGAACCGGCCTTCGCCCTGCCGGTACATCAGGTTGGGCAATTCGACCAAGGCGTCCTGCAGGATGGCCGAGATCATGGCCAGATCCTCGGCGTCGATCGCCCGCAGCTTGAGGTGCTTGCGCTTCACGGCACGGGCTCGCGCACGATCATGGCGCCGCAACCGACCAGCTTCTCGACCAGACGCTCGTAGCCGCGGTCCAGGTGGTAGATACGGTTGACCAAGGTCTCGCCTTCCGCGACCAGGCCGGCGATCACCAGGCTGACCGAGGCGCGCAGGTCGGTGGCCATGACCGGCGCGCCCTTGAGCGACGCGACACCCCGGACCGTCGCGGTCGAACCGCGGATGACGATCTCGGCGCCCAGGCGGGCGAGCTCGGGCACGTGCATGAAGCGGTTCTCGAAGATCGTCTCGGTGATCACCGAGGCGCCCTCGGCCGTGGCCATCAGGGCCATCATCTGCGCCTGCAGATCGGTCGGGAAGCCGGGATAGGGCAGCGTCGTCACGTCGGTGCCGACCAGTCGGCCGTCGGCGCGGCGCGCGCGCAGACCCCGCGCCGACGGCTCCAGCGCGACGCCCGCCTCGGCCAGCGTCGCCGCGACCGTCTCCAGATGATCGAGCCGGGCGCCCAAGAGCTCCACGTCGCCACCGCTCGCCGCCGCGGCCATGGCGAACGTACCGGCCTCGATGCGATCGGGGATGACCGCATGGCGCGCACCCGCCAGCGCCGGTCGGCCCTGGACATGCAGCGTGTCCGTACCGATGCCCTCGATCGTGGCGCCCATGGCCACCAGGCAATGGGCCAGATCCGTGATTTCGGGTTCGCGCGCGGCGTTGGTCAGCACCGACTCGCCCTTGGCCAGTGCGGCGGCCATGAGCAGGTTCTCGGTGGCGCCGACCGAAACCACGGGGAAGTGGACGTGGCCGCCCCGCAGCCCGCCCGGCGCCTCGACGATCGCGTAGCCGTCGCGCAGCTCGATGGCGGCGCCGAGGTGCTCGAGCCCCTTGAGGTGCAGGTCGATGGGCCGCGTGCCGATGGCGCACCCGCCGGGCAGCGACACCTCGGCCCGGCCGCAGCGCGCGACCAGCGGCCCCAGCACCAGCACCGAGGCACGCATCTTGCGCACCAGGTCGTAGGGCGCGGTGGTGCTGGCGATGGTCGCAGCGTTCAGGACCAGGGCACGGCCATGGCGGCCGTCGGCCTCGGGCTGTTCGTCGATCGCGGCGCCCAGGCGGATCAGCAGGGCGCCCATCGAGGCAACGTCGGCCAGGGCGGGCAGGTTGTCGAGCACCAGCGGCTGGTCGGTCAGCAGCGCGGCGGCCATCAACGGCAGGGCGGCGTTCTTCGCCCCGCCGATGACAATCGCGCCGGTCAGCGGAACGCCCCCGCGAATTCGAATCCTCTCCATGCCGCGCCTTGTCCTGGGCCAGGGCCTACTTAGAGCAACGGCCGGAACGGCCGCAAGACGACCGGCACTTCATCAGAACGTCGAGACCCGCCCGTCGTGCATGACCGCCGAATAGCGCGTGCCTGAGGGCGAGATCCATACAATCTGGTCGTCCGACGCCCAGACCTCGTAGCAGGACCAGCCGCCGTCGCGCCATTGGGAGCAGTAGAGACCGTCATCGCCGACCCGCTAGAGACCGCGATCGGGAGGGGCGGAACGAGTGATGTAGGTCGTGACGCCGCTGGCGTCGAAGAACTGCAGGAACTCCGGGCCCAGCGCGACCCCGCGCGCGGTGTTGCCGGTCAGGGCCTCGGCGATGGCCTCGGCATCAAGGCGCCGCTCCTCGGCGGAACCTGGTCCGCCGCCAACCAAGGCGAGGAGAACGGCAAGAAGCAAGGCGCGCGTCATGACGTCTCCTCGTCCGGCGGTCCCTCGGCTGGTTCCGGCACGGACTGCCCGTCGCGCGCCCGAGCCTGGGCCTTGCGTCGGCGCAAATTGTCGCGCAACGCGGCCTCCAGCCGCCGGGCGGCGGCCGCGCGCTCGTCCTCGGGCGTCCGTTCCCGCGCCATCAGTCCCTTCCCTTGCCCGTACCAGGGCCGTGTGGCATTTTCCGGGCGCCATTCTAGCGCCGCGGTAGCTCAGGGGCAGAGCACGTCCTTGGTAAGGACGGGGTCGGTGGTTCGATTCCACTCCGCGGCACCATGGTTCCCGTCGCACCTCGGGCGGACCCACCAGGGAAGGTCGGCGGATCATGGCGGACACCTTGAACCGGCGACAGATCGCTGCCCGGAACCTGGCCGTGATCCAAAGGCTCGCCACCTGGCTGGCGCCGCGCGTGCCGGCCAACACGGTCTCGCTCATCGGCTTGGCGTACGGCCTCGGCGCCGGCATGGCCGCAAAGGGTCCCATCCGCCGCTTCGGGTCCACTCCGGGAGAGTTCAACGCGGCGACGGGACCCCTACCGACGCGCGAAGTTCCTACGATTTCCCCGCGCGGGCAATTCCGGCTCATGGGATGCGCTCCATGCCCGTTTCGTGACTCGTCGCATCAACCATAGCGTCGCGTTCTCGTTTGACGGCGCGTGCACCAATCAGGCGGAAAGCTACTCTCCCAGCTGCGCCGCGCCGAAGTCGAGCTGCGGTTCGAGAACGATGTCTACGCGGCACTCTTCGATGAGCTGGTCGAAATGACCCCAGGAGATACCTGGGCGTACGAACCATCCGACATGATCGTCGCCATCGAGCAGGTGGACCCAACGCACATCACCTTCCAACTGCGTGCTGGGCTGCCCTGGACGAACGGCTTCGGCGAGGTCTCCGCGGAAGATGTGAAGTACTCGTTTGAAAGGATCGCCGATCCAGCGAACGGGTCCTGTTACGCCGGCGATTGGATCAGCCTCGACCATGTCGAGGTGCGGGATGCGCTAAGCGGCATGATCGTCCTTAAGAATCCAGATACCGCCTTGTGGACCACGGTCTTGACCTGGGGCTCCGGCAACTGGCGCTCGGACCTGGACCGTAGCGCAAGGCGCTTCTAACCTGGGCGCATGACGCTGCACACCCGCCCGCTGTCGCCCGCGCTCGGCGTCGAGGTCGAAGGGCTGGACATCGCCGTCCCCATCGGCGCGGACACGGCCGAGGTGCTGCGCGACCTGCTGCGGCGCCACCACCTGCTGTTGCTGCGCGGCCCGGTCGTGGACGAGGCGACCCAGGTGCGCTTCGCCCGTGTGTTCGGCCCGATCTCCCATCGCGGTGCCTGGATGAAGACGCGCGACGCGGCGCTGGTGTCGAACACGGCGCCCGACGGCGTGCTCGGCCAAGGCGAGATGCTGTTCCACGCCGACCACACGTTCTTCCGCCGGCCCCTGAAGGCGCTGGCACTGCACGCGCTCGAGGTGCCGCGCACCGGCGGCGACACGCTGTTCGCCAACTGCATCCTGGCGTATCGCAACCTGCCGGACGCGCTCAAGGCGCGGCTCGCGGGCCGCATTTCGGTCCAGCTCTTCGAGTACGGCGGCGAGTACAACACCCGCGTGCCGCTGGCACGGGCCTCGGCGGCCGCCCTGCGCGCGGCGCACCCGCTGGTGCTGCCCGACCCCGACAGCGGCGCGCCGATCCTGTTCGCCCACCCGCTGACCACGGCGGCGATTTCCGGCCTCGAGGACGACGAAACCCAGGCCCTGCTGGACGAGCTGGCGCCCACCATCGCCGACCCGGCCATCGGCTACCGCCATGTCTGGCGCGTCGGCGACCTGGTGGTTTGGAACAACCTGACGCTGCAGCACGCGCGCACGGCCTTCGAACGGACCGAACGCCGCACGCTGCGCCGCACGCCGATCGCGGTCTCGGACGCCGAGGCCTACGACGAGACCGCCGCCGCCTGATCCGAGGGACCCGCGCCATGAGCCCCGCCGCATCGCCGACCGAGACCCGCATCGCCTGGCCGAACGGCGCCCGTTGCGCCGTGATGCTGAGCTTCGATTTCGACGCCGAGACCCTGTGGATCGGGCGCGACCCGGCGAACCTGAAGCGGCCCGGCACCCTGTCCCAGGGCACCTACGGCGCCCGCGTCGGCGTGCCCAAGATCCTAGAACTCCTGGCGGACCAGGGCCTGCCGGCGACCTTCTTCGTGCCCGGTTGGACCGCCGAGACGCACACCGCCCGGGTGGAAGCGATCGTGCGCGCGGGCCACGAGGTCGGCCACCACGGCTACCTGCACAAGTGGCCCGACCCGGACCGCCCGGCCGAGGAGATCGAGGAGATCGAGAAGGGCCTGGAGGCACTGCGCCGCACCGTCGGCGTCAAGCCGACCGGCTACCGCTCGCCGGCGGGCGAGACCAGCGAAAACCTGTTCCGCCTGCTCGTCGAGCGCGGCTTCGTCTACGACTCGTCCCTGATGGCGGACATCAACCCCTACCGCATCCCGGCCGGCGACGGCCGCACGCTGATCGAGCTGCCCTGGCACTGGAGCCTGGACGACGCGCCCTACTTCCTGTTCTCGATCAAGACGCCCCGGCCGATCTTCACCAACGACCACGTGTTCCAGGTGTGGACCGAGGAGTTCCGCGAGATCTATCGCTGGGGCGGCCTGTTCGACCTGGTCATGCACCCGCAGGTCACGGGTCGGCCGTCGCGCGTGGCACTGCTGCGCCGCATGATCGGGTTCATCCGTTCGTTCCCCGACGTCTGGTTCGGCACCGGCAGCCAGGTCGCGTCGGCCTGGGCCGCGCAGGCCGGCCCGGGCGTCTGAGCCGCCATGGCGGGTCGGTTTGACGGCAAGGCTGCGATCGTCACCGGCGCGGCCTCGGGCATCGGCCGGGCGACGGCGCTGCGTCTCGCGGCTGAAGGCGCCCGCGTGCTCGGCGTCGACGTCAACGACATTGGGCTCGACGGCTTCACCGGCCTGGTGTGCGACGTGGCGGCCGACGACGGCCCCCGGCGCATCGTGGCGCGCTGCCTCGAGGCGTTCGGCCGGCTCGACATCCTGGTCAACAACGCGGGCATCGGCGGCGCGCGTTCAGCGCTCGAGACCACCGACGAGGCGTGGGACCGCTTTCTCGACGTCGACCTGCGCAGCGTCTTCCGCCTGTCGCGCGAGGCGCTGCCGCGCCTGACCGCGCCGGGCGGGCGGATCGTCAACATCTCGTCGGTGTTCGGGTTGGTCGGCTTCCCGGGAAGCTGCGCCTACGGCGTGGCCAAGGCCGGGGTGGCGCAGCTCACGCGGCAGCTGGCGGCGGACTATGCGCCGCGCGGCATCCTGGTCAACGCCATCGCGCCCGGCATCATCGAAACGCCGCTGACCGCCAAGCGCATCGCCGAGGACCACTGGTACAACACGGTCATGATCGAGGCGACGCCGACGCCCTACAACGGCAAGCCCGAGGACATCGCCGGGGTCGTCGCCTTCCTGTGCTCAGACGACGCGCGCTTCATCGCCGGCGAGACGATCACCGTGGACGGCGGCTGGCTCGCCGCCCGCTATCTGCCGAAGCCATGAGCGGCAACGCGCCCGCCTTCGACGCCGACGAGATCCTCGAAGGCATCAAGACCTGGGTCCTGGTCGAGAGCCCGACCAGCGAGCCCGCGCGCGTCAACCGCATGATGGACCTGGCGGCCGAGGCGATGGCGCGGCTCGGCGCCACGATCAATCGCGAGAGTGCCGGCGAGGGCTACGGCGACCTGCTGATCGCGCGCGTGCCCGGGCGCACGGAAGGGCCGGGCATCCTGGTGCTGGGCCACCTCGATACCGTGCACCTTGTCGGCACACTGGATCGAGACCTGCCCTGGCGGCGCGACGGCGACAAGGTCTATGGCCCCGGCATCTACGACATGAAGGGCGGCATGTACGCCGCGGTCTACGCGCTGCGCCAATTGCTGCGCGCGGGAACAACGCCGCGCCTGCCCGTCACGGTCATGTTCGTGCCCAACGAGGAGGTCGGCAGCCCGACCACGCGGGCGCGCATAGAGGACGAGGCGCGCCGGCACCGCTACGTCCTGGTGCCCGAGCCCGCCAAGCAGGGCCGGCTGGTGACCGGGCGCTTCGCCTTCGCGCGGTTCCGCCTGCACGCGCGCGGCCGTCCGGCGCACGCGGGCGCCACGCTCGCACGCGGCCGCAGCGCCATCCGCGAGATGGTCCAGCAGGTGCTGCGCATCGAGGCCATGTCGAACCCGGAAACCGGGGTCACGCTGAGCGTCGGCATCATCCAGGGCGGCACCTTCGTCAACGTGGTGCCCATCGAGTGCCGCGCCGAGGTGCTGGCGGTGATGCCCAGCCGCGCGGCGTTCGAGGAGACGTGCGTGCGCATGCTGGCGCTCGAGCCGATCAGCCCCGACGTGGCGTTCACGGTGGAACAAGGCCCCGTCCGCCCGCTGTTCGAGCCGAACGACGGCGTGCTCGCGCTCTACGACCGCGCGGAGGCAATCGCCAAGGACATCGGGTTCGTGCCCGGCCACGGCAGCTTCGGCGGCGGCAGCGACGGCAATTTCACCGGTGCGCTCGGCATACCGACCCTCGACGGCCTGGGTCTGTGCGGCGACGGCGCCCACACCCACGACGAGCACGTGCTCTACTCGTCTCTGGTGCCGCGTGCGCGCCTGCTGGCCGGGCTGTTCGAGGCGCTGGACTAGGATCCCAGCGCCGCGATGAGGCGCGCGACGTCGGCGGCGCGTTCCATGTGCGGCATGTGGCCGGCGTCGAGCCGATGGACGGCGACCGCGGCCGGCAGGCCCTCGGCGTGGGCGACCGGGATCACGCGGTCGGCCAGGCCCCAGATCACCTGGGCCGGAATGCGCAGGCCGGCGAGCCGGCCGCGCAGATCGTCGGCCTGGCGCCCGGCCGGAAAACACGCGGCCGCGATGGCCCGCAGCGCGGCCTGCGCGCCGTCGATGCGCTTGGCCTTGAGCACGTCCTCGGCCATCGGACGCGTCACCAGCGCCGGGTCGGCGAACAGCGCGCCCAGCGCCGCCGCCATCTCCTTGCGCCGCTCCGCCGCCAGAAACGCCTCGATGTAGGCACCGTTGATCGCGGGCCCCAGGCTGGCGCTGGCGATCAGGGTCAGCGCGCTGGCACGCCCGGCCGCCACGAGGCAGACCGCGCCGCCGAGCGAATGACCGACCAGATGGGCGCGCTCGACGCCCAGCGCATCGAGCGTCGCCTCGAGCACACGGGCGAGGGCCGCCACGCCGGCCCCGCCAACGTCCATGGTCGAACCGCCATGGCCCGGCAGGTCGAGCGCCACGACCCGACGTGTTGTCGCCAGGGCGGGCTGGACGAACAACCAGCCGTTCAGATCGCCACCGAAGCCGTGCACCAGAACGACCGTCTCCTCGCCCGCGCCGGTCTCCTGCACGCGGATCGCCCGGCCGTCCGCCACGACGGTGCGGGTGCGCGGCCCGCCCTCGCCTTCGCCATCGTCGGGCGCGACGACGAACCCGGCGACGAACGCGTCGATCTCGGCGTCGGGCACGTCGGGCGCCGCCACGACACCGAGCAGGCCGCCGACCGGCAGGGTGTCGCCCACCTGGCCGACGATGCGGCGCAGCGTGCCGTCGACCTTGGCCTCAATGGCGTTGGCGATCTTGGTCGATTCGACGTCCAGCACGTCCTGGCCGGCCGCCACCGACTGGCCTTCGGCGACGTGCCAGCCGGTGACCGTGCCGGCGTCCATCGCCATGCCCCACTTGGGCACGGTGATGGCGTGGATGCGTTCGCTCATGCGCGCATCACGGACCGCACGGCGTCCGCGATCCGCGCCCGGCTCGGGATGAACGCGTCCTCTAGCTCGGGTGCGAAGGGCACAGGCGTGTGCGGCGGCGTCACCTTGCGGATCGGCGCCTTGAGATCGTCGAACGCGTGCTCGGCCACCAGGCTGGCGATGTCCGCCGCCATGCCGCAGCGCGGGTACGCCTCGTCGACCACCACCAGGCGCCCCGTCTTGGCCACGCTGTCGAGGATGGTCTCCTCGTCGAGCGGCGAGATGGTGCGCGGGTCGACGATCTCCACGTCGATCCCTTCCTTGGCGAGGTCGGTCGCGACGTCCTGGGCGAAGTGCACCATGCGGGCGAGCGCGACGATGGTCACGTCCTTGCCGTCGCGCACGATGGCGGCCTCGCCGAACGGGATCGTGTAGGGCGCCTCGGGCACGTCACCCTTGGCCTTGTCGTACAGCAGCTTGTGCTCGAAGAAGACGACGGGGTCATCGTCGCGCACGGCGGTCATGAACAGGCCCTTGGCGTCGTAGGGCGTGGACGGCACCACGCACTTGAGCCCGGGGATGTGGGTGAACAACGGGTAGAGGCACTGCGAATGCTGCGCCGCTGCGCGGTAGCCCGCACCGATCTGGGTGCGGATGACCACCGGCGTCCGGGCCTTGCCGCCGAACATGTAGCGGAACTTGGCGGCCTGGTTGAAGATCTGGTCGAAGCACACACCCATGAAATCGACGAACATCAGCTCGACGACCGGGCGCAAGCCACAGGTGGCGGCGCCCACGGCCGCGCCGATGAACGCGGATTCGCTGATCGGCGTGTCGATCACGCGGGCCTCGCCGAAGCGGCCGATCAGGCCCTTGGTGATGCCCATGTCACCGCCCCAGGCGTCCTGGTCGCCGGGCGCGCCCTTGCCGCCGGCGATGTCCTCGCCCAGCATGATGATGGTCGGGTCGCGTTCCATCTCCTGGCGGAACGCCTCGGACAGCGCCTGCCGGTAGCTCAGGATCCGTGCCATCGCGCCCTCCTAGTACGAGACGTAGACGTCGGTCAGGAGTTGGTCGGCGGCGGGGCGCGGCGCCGTCCGCGCCTCGGCCACGGCGCGCTCGACCAGCGCCTTGACCTCGGCGTCGACGGCGTCGAGTTCACCGCCACCCAGCAACTTGGCGTCGCCGACACGCTTGCGGAACCGATGCAGGCAGTCATGGTCGCGGCGCAGCGCCTCGACCTCGCCCTTGCCCCGGTAGCTTTGATTGTCGCCTTCGTGGTGGCCGAAGAAGCGGCCGAGCTTGACCTCGATCAAGGTCGGTCCGCCGCCCGTGCGGGCGCGCTGGACCGCTTCGGCCGCCGCGTCGTGCACGGCGAAGAAGTCGAAGCCGTCCACCTGCACGCCCGGCATGCCGAAGGCCGGTGCGCGCTTGACGATGTCGCCGCACGCCACCGACCAGGACGACGCAGTGGTCTCGGCGTAGCCGTTGTTCTCGAACACGAACACCACGGGCAGCTTGAAGATCGCCGCGAAGTTGAGGCTTTCGAACGTGGTGCCCTGGTTCGAGCCGCCGTCGCCCGTGAACGCCACGGCGACCTTGCCGGTTCCGAGCGTCTTGGCCGCCAGCGCCGCGCCGCACGCCAGCGGCGGACCGCCGCCGACGATGGCGTTGGCACCCATCATGCCCTTGCCCATGTCGGCGATGTGCATCGAGCCGCCCTTGCCCCGGCACGTGCCTTCGCTCGAGCCGAACAGTTCCTTCATCATGCCGACCACCTCGCAGCCCTTGGCGATGCAGTGGCCGTGGCCGCGATGGGTCGAGATGATGCGGTCGTCGTCGTCGAGGTGGCTGCACACGCCGACGGCGCTCGCCTCCTCGCCGGCGTAGAGATGGACGAAACCGGGCAGCGCGCCGGATTCGAATAGGTCATGCACCGTCTCCTCGAAGACGCGGATGGTCGCCATCCGGCGGTAGGCCTCGAGGAGCTTGTCGCGGCTGAGCTGCAGTCCCGTCGTCATGGTCGGTTCCTCCGTCGGGCGAACGGTATACCAGGGTCAGGGGCGATAGGGGTGGCGTTGAATCCAGTGCCGCGCGATGTCGATCCGGCGCGCGACCCACACGTCGGGGAAACCGCGCACATGGTCGAGGAAGCGAGCCAGCGCCATGGCGCGGCCCGGGTGGCCGACCAGGCGCATGTGCAACCCGACCGACATCAAGCGCGGAGTCGTCGCGCCTTCGGCGTATAGCATGTCGAAGGAATCCTTGAGGTAGCCGAACCACTGATCCGCGGTGCCGATGCTGCCGCGCGTGAACAGGCCGTCGTTGGTGGTCAGCGAATAGGGCACCACCAGGCGCGGCCGGCCGTCGACCAGGACCCAGAACGGCAGTTCGTCGGCGTAGGAATCGCTGTCGTAGAGGAACCCGCCTTCCTCGGCGATCAGCCGGCGCGTGTTGGCGCTGGGACCGGTGCGGCAGTACCAGCCGAGCGGCCGCTGCCCCACCGTGCGGGTCAGCGAGTCGATGGCCCGGCGGATGTGCTCGCGCTCCTCCGCCTCGGTCAGCTTGTAGTGCTCGATCCAGCGCCAGCCGTGGCAGCAGACGTCGTAGCCGGCCTCGACCACGGCGCGCGCGATCGCCGGGTTGCGTTCCAGAGCCAGCGCGCAGGCGAACATGGTCGCCGTCATGCCCCGTTCCTGAACCAGGCGATGCAGGCGCCAGAACCCGACGCGGCCGCCGTACTCGAAGAGCGATTCGGCGGCGAAGTCGCGCGAGCCCAGCGGGTAGGTCGAGGCGCGGATCTCGGTCAGCCCGGTCTCGGAGAAGCCGTCGCCGTCGGGCACGGAATACTCCGAGCCCTCCTCCAGGTTGAACACGATGTTGAGCGCGAGCCGGACTCCGCCCGGCCAGTCGGCAAACGGCGGCGCGGCGCCGTAGCCCACCATGTCCCTGGGGTAATCCGTCGCCACCGCGGCCGCCTCCTGGCCATGCCCCCGCGCCGGGCGCTAACCTAGCAGAGCGACAGGAGAAAGCGACGATGGATCTGGGCATCAAGGGACGCAGCGCCATCGTGTGCGCGGCGAGCAAGGGATTGGGTCGCGGCTCCGCCCTGGCGTTGGCCCGCGAGGGCGTGGCCGTCACCATCAATGCCCGCCGCGCCGACGCGCTGGAGGCTACGGCCGCCGCGATCCGCAAGGAAACCGGCGTGAAGGTCACGGCCGTGGCCGGCGACATCACCACCGAGGCCGGCCGGGCCGCCGTGCTGGCCGCGTGCCCCGTGCCCGACATCCTGGTGACCAACGCGGGCGGGCCACCCTCGGGCGATTTCCGCGCCTGGTCGCGCGAGGATTGGCTGAAGGCGCTGGACGCCAGCATGCTGGCGCCGATCGCCCTGATGAAGGCGACGATCGACGGCATGATTGATCGCCGCTGGGGCCGCGTCGTCAACATAACCTCGGGCTCGGTCAAGAACCCCTACCCCACCCTTGGCCTGTCCAACGGCGCGCGCGCCGGGTTGACCGGCTTCGTCGCGGGTCTGGCGCGCCAGGTGGTCAAGCATGGCGTGACGATCAACAACCTGCTGCCGGGCTCGCACGAGACCGACCGGCTGCATCAACTCGCCGAGGCGGAAGCCAAGGCCGCCGGCAAGACCGTCGAGGCCGTGCTCGAAGCCAACAAGGCCTACGAGACCGCCGGCCGCTACGGCACCGCCGAGGAGTTCGGCGCCGCCTGCGCGTTCCTGTGCAGCGCGCACACCGGCTTCATCACCGGTCAGAACCTGCTGCTGGACGGTGGCGCCTACCCTGGGACGCTGTAACGCGCGTCAGCCCTGGGCGACACCCCAGATCTCGACCATGGTCGCCGGGTCGTGCATGTGCGGCTGGGGCACGACCGTGATCGGCGGCAGCGGCCCACCGATGGCGGCGGCGACGGTCGCCAGGAACGTCTCGGTCGCCTCGGGCGTGCCGTCGGACGTGAAGTAGGCGACGATCAGCTTGAGGTCGGCCGGCCGCCGCCCGAAGCCGCGTAGCAGGTCCTCGATCAGGCTCATGGTGAAGCGGGTCTGCGGCACGAGTTGGCTGGGCAGGATGCGCCGGCCGTTGTTCGCGTTCGGCTCGGACGGCACCTGGCCGCCCAGCCAGATGGTGTCGCGCAGGCGGATCGCCTGGCGGTAGGGCAGCGGGATCGGCCAGTCCCACACCCGGCGCGGCCAGTGGTCCTCGCGCGGGATGTACTTGTCGAAGCCGTTCCACAGCTCGCGCATGGCCATGACCTCGATCTTGGTCAAGGCCCCCGTGGGTCCCAGCCGATGGCACGGAACAACGGTCGCCACCGGGCCGGGCTCGCGGAAGTGACTGGCGCGCGCCTTGGCCAACGGCGCCCAGTGTTCGCGCGTCGTGCCGAAGTAGTAGCCCTCCATCTTGATCGCGTCCTGGGTCGAGGCACCGAGACCGGCCAGCGTTGCCTCGTGCGTCGCCATGATCGCGTGGCTCTGGGCCACCGGGTCCTTGGCCTTGGCGATGCGGTCGTCGCCGTCGGCGGCGGTACGGTTGGCCACGGCGACGAACTCGCCGGCGCGCAGGCCCCCGGTGACGTCGCGCCCCTTGAATAGGCCGCGGTACTTGGCCGGCACAGGGCGCGTCACGACGCGCACGTCGTCGCCCTTGCGCCAACGGCGCTGGGCGATCGCCTGGACCTGGATGCGCTGGCCGGCAAAGGGCTGCATCGGCACCGGCACGGTGCTGACGGCGGGCATCGGGTTCTTGCGGATCGAACGGGCCAGGCCAGCGATGACCGGCCAGTCGGACGCGCTGGGATCGGCCGTGTAGAAAGCCTTGAGCTTCACCACGTCGTCGAGCGAGCAGCCTTCGGGCGCCAGCGCCTCGGCGATGTTGGCCATGGTGCCGTCGATCTGCGCCTCGAGATCACCCGGGTGGCGGATGGCACCTTCGGAATCCAGATCTGCGCCGCCGCCGACGAAGGTCAGCACGCCGGCCGTCGCGCCGACGTGATGGTTGATCTCGATGGGCATGCGCCAGATGTCACGCTGGGTCACGTCGATCCTCCCTGATGCGCGCCGTCGCACGAGACGACACGGCTGTCCAGGCGGTATACACTGGAGCGATGCTTCGCGCACGCAACGGAGGCACCCATGACGGCGACGACGATCCTTGGCCTGACGCCCGGCGCACTGGAGCCGTGGCCCGAACAGGATCGCGACATCGCGTTCTCGGCCGCCGAGTACCACGAGCGCATCCGGCGCGTGCGCAAGCGCATGGCGAAGGACGGCATCGACCTGCTCTACGTCACCGTGCCGGATCACGTGGCCTATCTGCACGGCTACATGATCAGCTGGTACAAGGCCAACAGCCCCATGCGGTATCCGCAGCTCTACGGCACCGCGATCCACGTCGACCACGACGCGTTCATCCACTTCGACAACCCGACCGAGCTGCCGGTGCTGCAGAAGACCTCGGTCTCGACCGACAACCGCTTCTTCCCCAGCCGCGACGGCGCGCCGAACATCGCCTTCGTCATGAACGAGCTGCGCGCCAAGGGCTGGCTCAAGGGCACGGTGGGTCTGGAATACTGGGGTTACGTGCCCAACCGGGCGATCAGCACCATGCTGGAGGGTGCCTTCCTGGCCGAGGGCTGCCGGGTGGTCGACGCCAGCGCGATCGTGCGGCGCGTGCGCCGTGTCAAGTCGCCGGCCGAGATTGCCTACATCCGCAAGGCCGTCGAGATCGCCGACATCGGCCACGCCACGGTGGTGGCGACCGCTCGGCCGGGCATGACGGAGCTGGAGGTCTACGGCGAGACGCTGCGTGCCATGATGAAGGCGGGAGGCGAATCGCCCGCACTGGTGCACAGTTTCACCTCGGGCCCGATCCGGGGCGGACGCCCCGTGGCCCACGGCCACGCGATGATGGGCCGCAAGGTGATCCGCGCCGGCGAGTTCCTCAAGATCGACATCGCGGGCGCCTACCATCGCTACCACGGCAACGTGCAGCGCGGTTACGTGATGGGCGACCCGCTCAAGGCGATGGTCGAGCGCACGCGTCTGGCCGCCGGCGCGTTCGACGTGTTCGCGGCCGAGGTGAAGGCGGGCATGACCGTGCGCGAGGTCAACGGCATTATGCGCCGCTACTACGAGAGCGTCGGCCTGTGGAACGAGCCGGGCTGGGGCGTCGGCTACGAGCTCGGGCTCAGCCTGCCGCCCGACTGGGTCGGCGAGTTCTACTTCAACGTGCGCGACGAACGCTGGCTCGACCGGGTTATCAAGCCGAACATGGTCACCAACTACGAGAGCATGTTCAACACGTGGCTGGTCGACACCTGCGTCTACACGCCGACCGGATCGCCCTTCATGTCGAAGACGCCGCTGGCGCTCCAGGGCATCGGCTGAGCCCGCACCGCGCTGGGGCCACGTCATGCTGAAGGGCGCGAACGCGCCCGCGATCGCGTTCCTGATGGCGTCGAACCTGGCGTTCGTCGTGCTCGAGTTGTTCGCCAAGCAGCTCGTCGCCGTCCAGGACATGAACCCGATGCAGATCCTGTGGATTCGCGCGGCGGCCGCCATGGTGATCCTGCCCATGGTCCTGCGCGTCTCGCCGCTGCGCCTTGTGCGCACGCGGCACCCGGCCAAGCAGACGATCCGTTCGCTCTTGATGCTGGCGGCGGGGCTCGGGTTCTTCTTCTCGCTCCAGGCGGTGCCGCTGGCCGACGCGGTCGCGATCGTCTTCGTCTCGCCCCTGCTGCTGACCGCGATCGCCGCGGTCGTGCTGGGCGAGATGGTGGGCTGGAGGCGCTGGTCGGCGTGCTGCGTCGGCTTCGCCGGCGCGCTCCTGATCATCCAGCCGGGCATGGAAGGTCGCCACTGGATGTACGCCTTGCCGCTGATCGATGCCGCGTGCTCGGCGGTCTATTCGGTGCTGACCCGGCTGATCGGCCGCGACGACCCGGCCTGGACCAGCCTCTACTACACGATCCTGGGGACCGGCGTGATCCTGACCGCCGTGATGCCGTTCATCTGGATCGCGCCGAGCCCATTCGAGTGGCTGCTGCTGATCGGGATCAGCGTCACCGGGCTGGTCGGCCACTTCTTCCACATCCGCGCGTTCGTCGAGGGCGAGGCGTCTCTGATGGCGCCGCTCACCTACATCCACGTGGTGCTGACCACCGTCGCCGCCTTCGCGATCTTCGGCACGCTGCCGGATTCGCTCGCCCTGGTCGGCATCGCGCTGATCGTGGGTTCAGGGCTCTACGTCCTGCACCGCGAGACGCTGCGCGCCCGCGCTACGTAGGGCGTCGCGATCAGGCGCCGCGTTCGCGCCGGCCGACGACGATGGTGCGCACCACCACGCCCGCGACCGTCAGCAGGATCAGCACGGTGGCGCACGCGGCGATCGTCGGGTCAGCCTGGTCGCGGATGCCGTCCCACATGCGCCGTGGCAGCGTGAAGACGTTGAGTTTGGAGACGAACAGAGTCACCACGATCTCGTCCCACGACAGGATGAAGGCGAACACGGCGCCCGACACTACCCCTGGCAGGATGTTGGGCAGGATGACCAGTCGCAGCGACTCGCCGACCGTGGCGCCTAGGTTGCGCACCGCCTGCTCGAGCCGGAGATCGAAGCTCGCCAGCGACGTCGAGACCGTAATCACCACGAAGGGCGCGGCCCGCACCGAATGGGCCAGGATCACGCCGAACATGGTGTCGAGGATGCCGAGCTCGACGAACACGCGGAAGAACGCCAGCGCCGAGACGATGGGCGGCACGATGATAGGCAGCTGGACGAAGGCACGCAGCGCCTCGCCGAAGCGCGAGGCGAGCCGCCACAGCCCGATCGCGGCGAGCGTGCCGGTCAGCACCGCGATGGTCGTCAAGGCGACGGCGATGATCAGGCTCTGCCAGATCGCGTCGGTCCACTTCTCGTTGGTGAAGAAGTTGACGTAGTGGCGCAGCGAGAGTTCGTCCTCGGGCAGGAACAGAAAGCGCTCGGGCGTCAGCGAGACGGGTGCGACCACCAGGAGCGGCAGCAGGAAGACCCAGGCCACCAGCACCACCGCCAGCATCGAGCCGATGCCCCGGCGCACCACCTGCAGGATCTGCACGCTGACGCACTCGGCGATCATGATGGTCTTGCCGCCGCCCAGGATCGCGGGCGTGACGAAGAAGCCGAGCGTCAGGATGAACACCAGCACGCCCGCCGCCACGATGCCCGGCAGACTGAGCGGCAGAAAGATGCGCGCGAATGCGCCGAACGGCCCGGTGCCCAAACCGCGCGCGGCGGCGACCGTGCGCTGGTCGATCGCGGCCATCGCCGCGAACAGCGGCAGACCCGCGTAGGGCACCACGGGCCACCCGAAGGGCGCCATGCTGACGCACCAGGGCGTGGTGCTGAACGCCGCCATGACCGCCAACATGCACGTGCGCACGGCGGTCGATACGGTGGTCACGGCGCTGCCGTGCGCCCACGTCTAGGGCAACGTGGTCATGAACGGTGCCTTCATGACCGGCATGACGCTGGTGCTGATGCCACGTTTCGACCCGGATCAAGCGATCGGTCTGATCCAGAGCCACCACGCGACCATGTTCGAGGGCGTTCCGACCATGTTCATGTACATGCTCAACGCCGCCAGCCTGGCCTGCGCGGACCTCGGTTCGCTGACCCGCTGCACGGTCGGCGGCCAGACCATGCCGGTCGCCAAGATAGAAGAGGTCGAGCAACGCTTCGGCTCTCCGCTGTTGGAGCTGTGGGGCATGACCGAGATCGCCGGCTTGGGTACGACCCATCCGGCCTACGGCCCCAGCAAGCTCGGCTCGATCGGCATCGCCCTGCCTTATGTCGAGTGCCGCATCGCCAACGTGGCCGACGCCGGGCGCACGATTCCCGCCGGCGAGGTCGGCGAGCTGATGGTGCGCGGGCCCATCGTCATGCAGGGCTACTTCGGCAATGAGAAGGCGACACGCGAAACCATCGAGCCGGACGGTTGGCTCCATTCCGGCGATCTGGCGCGCATGGACGACCAGGGCCACATCTTCGTGGTCGACCGCAAGAAGGACATGATCATCACCGCCGGCTTCAACGTCTATCCGGCCGAGATCGAACGGGTCGTCGCGGCGCACCCGTCCGTCGCCCTGGTCGCGGTCGGCAGCCAGCCGGACGAGCTCAAGGGCGAGATCGCCAAGGCCTACGTGGTGCTCAAGTCGGGTGCCACGGCGGATGCGGACTCGATCCTCGCCCACTGCCGCCAGCACCTGGCCGCCTACAAGGTGCAGCGCGCGGTCCAGTTCGTGGCCGACGTGCCGAAGACCTCGACCGACAAGATCCTGCGCCGCGCGCTGCGCACGCTCGACGCCTGATCGTCAGTCGATCAGCATCAGAAGACCGGCGTTCAGGTAGGTCGCGAAACCAACCCACGCCAAGTAGGGCAGGAACAGATACCCGGCCCAGCGGTCGACACGCCGGAAGGCCAACCACGTCATGGCGATCGCCGCAAGCAGGACCAGCACCTCGGCCATGGCCAGGTCGATCCGGCGCATGCCGAAGAACAGCCAGGACCAGCCGAGGTTCAAGGCGAGTTGGAGAACGAACCAGGCAAAAGCCCGACCGGCGCCCGCCTTTCGCCAGACACGCCACGCCGCAACGGCCATGGCGACGTAGAGCGCCGTCCAAACCACCGGGAACACGGCGTCGGGTGGGTTCAGCGCCGGCTTGTCGAGCGTCTGGTACCAGGTATCGACCGACGCGGCGCTGAAGGTGCCGCCTACGTAGCCGACCCCGAGGCACAGCCCCAGAGCGCCCACGAGGGCCGCGCCGTCACGTCGGGCCAAAGCCATCTTGCTTGCCTCCTAAGCTTCCTGTCCGGCCGTCCAGCCGCTCGACCAGGCCCACTGGAAATTGTAGCCGCCGAGCCAGCCCGTGACGTCCACCGCTTCGCCGACGATGAACAACCCCGGCACACCACGCGCCGCCATGGTGCGCGACGACAGGTCCGCGGTGCTGACGCCGCCCAGCGTCACCTCGGCCTTGGCGTAGCCTTCGGTGCCGCTGGGGACCAGACGCCAGGCCTTGAGTGCCTCCATGCACCGGATCAGATCCCGATCAGGCAGATCAGCCAGGGGCCGCACCGGCAGGTGCCGCTCCGCCATGATCTGGGCGAGCCGCTCGGGCATTGCCTCGGCCAGCGCCGTCGCGGGCAACACCCTGGGCCGCGCCTTCTTGCGTTCGACCAGGAAGCGGGTGTCGTGATCCGGCAGCAGATCGATCGTCACCGGCTCGCCCTCGCGCCAGGTCGACGAGACTTGCAGGATCGCCGGACCCGACAGGCCGCGATGGGTGAACAGCATCGCCTCGCGGAACCGCGCACGTTCGCTGCACGCGACGACATCGAGCGACACGCCGCTGAGCGACCGCATCAGGTTCAAGTCCTCGCCCACGAAGGTGAGCGGCACCAGGGCGGGGCGCGTCGCGGTGACGGCAAGCCCGAACCGGCGCGCCACATGGTGGGTGAAGTCGGTGGCCCCCATGCGCGGGATCGACAGGCCGCCCGTCGCCAGGACCAGGGACGGAGCCATGAACGAGCCACCGCTGGTCTCGATCCGGAAGTGGTCCGAGCGCGTGACGTCGGTGACGTCAAGGCCAGCGCGCAGGCTGACCCCAACCGCCGCGCCCTCCTCCAACAGCATGGCGACGATGGCGCGCGCCGAACCGTCGCAGAAAAGCTGCCCCAGGGTCTTCTCGTGGTAGGCGATGCCGTGGCGCTCGACCAAGGCTACGACATCGCGCTGGGTGAAGCGTGCGAGCGCGGACTTGCAGAAGTGCGGGTTGTTGGAAAGGAACCGGTCGGGTGCGGTGTGCAGGTTCGTGAAGTTGCAGCGGCCGCCACCCGAAATCAGGATCTTCTTCCCGGGCTTCTCGGCCCGTTCGAGCGCCAGGACGCGCCGCCCGCGACGTCCGGCGGCGATGGCGCCCATCAGCCCGGCCGCGCCGGCGCCGATCACGATGACATCGAAGGATTCCATGGCTTCCCTATAGCCCACGGCGGCCGTTGGCGCCGCCCGCCGTGTTCACCTATCCTCCGCGCCCCATGACCGCCGCCCTGCTCGCGCTGCGCGACATCCGCCTGACCTTCGGCGGCCATCCCTTGTTCGAGGGCGCCGACCTGGCCGTGCGCGAGGGCGAGCGGCTGGCCCTGGTCGGGCGTAACGGCTCGGGCAAGTCGACCCTGCTGAAGGTCGCGGCCGGTATCATCGAGCCCGATGGCGGTGAGCGCTTCGCCCAGCCGGGTTTGACCGTGCGCTATCTGGCCCAGGAGCCGGACTTCACGGGCCTCGCGACGACGCTCGACCACGCCACCGCCGACCTCGACGACCCGGACCAGCGCCACCACGCACGCGCCCTCCTCCATGCGCTCGGCCTCGACGGCACCGAGGCCGCGGACCGGCTGTCGGGCGGCGAGGCGCGGCGTTGCGCGCTGGCGCGCGCGCTGGCCGGCGACCCGGACATCCTCTTGCTGGACGAGCCGACCAATCATCTCGACCTGCCGGCCATCGAATGGCTGGAGCGCGAGCTGGCCGCCTCGCGCGCGGCCATCGTGCTGATCAGCCACGACCGTCGGTTCCTGGAGACCCTGTCGCGGCGCACGACGTGGCTCGCCCTGGGCCGCACCCGCACGCTCGACCAGGGCTTCGCCGCGTTCGAGCCATGGCGCGACGCGCAGATCGAGCAGGAGGCGGACGCCAAGCACAAGCTCGATCGTCGTATCACCGCCGAGACCGAGTGGCTGCGGCGCGGCGTCACCGCCCGGCGCAAGCGCAACGAAGGGCGTCTCAGGCGCCTGATCGCGCTGCGCGCCGAACGCCGCGACCGGCGCGAAGGCCCCGGTACGGTCGCGTTCGCGCGTGCCGAGGGCGATACGTCCGGGCGCCTGGTCATCGAGGCGAAGGGATTGGCCAAGTCCTTCGACCGGCCCGTGGTGCGCGACCTGATGTTGCGCGTGGCGCGCGGCGACCGGCTCGGCATCGTCGGTCCCAATGGCTCTGGCAAGACGACGCTGGTCAACCTGCTGACCGGCGGCATGGATCCGGATGCCGGCCGGGTGCGTCTCGGCGCCAACGTCCAGATGGTCACCCTGGACCAGCGCCGCGAGGCGCTCGAGGCCTCGGTCACCCTGGCCGAGGCCCTGACCGAGGGGCGCGACGACACGGTGTCGGTCGGCGGCCAGGCGCGCCACGTGGTCGGCTACATGAAGGACTTCCTGTTCACGCCCGAGCAGGCATCCATGCCGTTCGGCGCCCTCTCGGGCGGCGAGCGCGGCCGGTTGATGCTCGCCCGCGCGCTCGCCCGGCCGTCAAACCTGCTGGTGCTCGACGAGCCGACCAACGACCTGGACCTGGAGACCCTGGACCTGTTGCAGGAAATGCTCGCCGACTACGCCGGCACGGTGCTGCTGGTCAGCCACGACCGCGATTTTCTCGACCGGGTCGTGACCTCGACGCTCGCCGCCGAGGGTGACGGGCGCTGGGTCGAGTATGCCGGGGGCTACAGCGACATGCTCGCCCAACGCGGCGACCGCCCGGGCGCCGCGAAGCCGCGCGAACGCAAGGCGACCGTGGCACCGCGCGCGTCACAGGCACGCAAGGGCCTGACCTTCAAGGACAAGCACGCGCTGGCGACCCTGCCGGCGCGGATCGAGGCGCTCCAGGCGGAGCTATCGGGCTTGCGCGAACGCCTCGCCGATCCGGGTCTCTACGCGCGCGACCCGAAGGGTTTCGATGCGGCGGCCCAGCGCCTGACCGCTGCCGAGGCTGAAATGGCGGCGGCCGAGGACGCATGGCTCGAGCTCGAGTTGCGCCGCGAGGCGGCGGAGGGTCCATGAACGGTACCGAATCCTCGGTGATCGCCGGGCAGGGCGTCGCCGCCGCCGGCCACGCCGACGCGGCCCGGGTGGCGGTCGGGGTCTTGCGCGCGGGCGGCAATGTGGTCGACGCCATCGTCGCCGGGGCCTTCGCGGCGTTCGTGGTCGAGCCCGGCATGTGCGGCATCGGCGGTCACGGGCGGCTGTCGTTGGTCATGGCCGGAACGGCGGAGCCGCGGGGCATCGATCACTTCCTCATCGTGCCGCGCGCGGCAACCCCCGAGGCCTATGGCGCGGCGTTGCGCGCCATGGCGCGACGTCATCCGGACCGGGACGCGCGAGCGTTGGCCGAGACCGGCCCCCTGTCGGTCGGCGTGCCGGGTGCGGTCGCCGGCCTGTGCGAGGCCGTGCGTCGGTTCGGCTCGTGGCCGCTCGTGCGCCTGCTCGGCCCCGCCATCGATCTGGCCGAGGCGGGCATCGTGCTCGACGCGCGGCACGCGGCGCTGGTCGCCCTGCACGCCGATGCGATCCGCGCCCAACCGGCCCTGGCCGATTGGTTGATGCCGGGCGGTACCCTGCCCGCGCCCGGCGCGCGGCTTGATGGACGCGATCTGGCGCGGACACTCCGGCGCATCACCATCGACGGGGCCGCCGCCCTGCACGACGGACCGATCGCCCTCGCCATCGAGCAGGCCGTGGCGGGCGCGGGCGGCCTGCTCGACGCCGCCGACTTGGCGGCCTATCGGCCGCGCGCCGCGCGCCAGGCTGAACAGAACTATCGCGGCCTGCGCTACGTGACGTGCGACGATCTCATCGCCATCGAAGCGCTCAACATCCTGGAGTGCTTCGACTTGGTCGGCGCCGACGAGGCGACGGCCCTGCACCTGCTGGCCGAGTCCCTGGCCCAGGCGTTCGTCGACAACTTCGCCCTTGGCGGTGACCCGGTGAACGCCGAGCTGCCCCTGGCCGGCCTGGCGAGCAAGGCCTACGCGCGCGAACGCGCCGCGACCATCACGGCCACCAGGGCCCGCGCCGCCGTGGCACCGGGCGAGCCGTGGCGCTTCGGCGCGGTCGGCGCGGGCGCGCCGCCGTTCGCCGGCACGACCCAGATCTGCGTGCTCGACGCCGCGGGCAACGGCGCCAGCCTGATCACCAGCATCGACGGCGCGTTCGGCTCCATGATCCTGGTGCCGGAAACCGGCATCCTGCTCGGCAACGGGCTGCAGCTCTTCGATCTGTTCCGCCACGGCCGCAACCCGATGGCGCCGGGGCGGATGCCGCTCTACGGCGCGCCCGTCTTCATGGCCATGGACGAACGGGGCGCGCTGGGCGGCCTGGCCGGCGCCGGCGGCTATCGCATCGCCACCGGTATCCTGAACACTCTGGTCCAGGTCGTCGATCGCGGGCTGGGCCTGACGGCGGCCATCGAACGGCCGCGCGTGCACCACCAGGGCGACGGTTTGGACGTTGCCGACGACATGGCCATGGCAACGCGCGAGATCCTCGAAGCGCTCGGGCATCGCATCACCATCGCCCAGCGCACCGCCACAAGCTGGCCGTTCGGCCGGACCAGTGGCGTGTGGCGCGACAAGCACGGCGACCTGCACGCGGGCAGCGGCCCGGCGTGTGGTGCCGCGCGCGGCTGGGACTGAGACGCGCTGCCGCCCTAACATGGCCGTTCCACCACTCCGGTCCACACCGTACAGTCGCGCCCCATGAACGAACGTGCCTACGAGGACTACACGGTCGGCGAACGCATCGTATCGCGCGGCCATACCCTGACCGAGGCGGCGATCATCGACTTCGCCTTCCGCTACGATCCGCAGCCCTTCCATATCGACGTCGAGGCGGCGCGCCAGGGACCCTTCGGCGGCGTGATCGCGAGCGGCTTCCAGACGCTCGCCGTGGCGTTTCGCATCCTGTGGGACACCGGCGCGATCGCCGGTGGACTCGGCTCTCCCGGCTTCGACGAACTCCGCTGGCTCAAGCCCGTGCGTCCCGGCGACACCATCCGCACGCGCATCGAAATCCTCGAGAAGCGCGTCTCGTCCTCGAAACCCGACCGTGGCATCCTGCGCGTGCGCCACGACGTGGTGAACCAGCGCGATGAACCGGCGATGACGTTCACCTCGACGGTCTTCGTGCCGCGCCGCGATCAGGGAGCACCATCGTGAACCTGCCGTTCTATTGGGTCGACGCCTTCGCCGAGGCCCCCTTCAAGGGCAACCCGGCGGGCGTCGTGCCTCTGCGCTCCTGGCTCGACGACGCCTTGATGCAGGCGATCGCCACCGAGAACAACCTCTCCGAAACCGCGTTCTTCGTGCCCGAGGGCGCGGGCTACCACCTGCGCTGGTTCACCCCGACGGTCGAGGTCGAATTGTGCGGCCACGCGACGCTCGCCTCGGGTCACGTGGTCATGACCGTGCTCGACGCGGCGCGCAACAGCGTGACGTTCCGTTCGGCCTCGGGGCCGCTCGGTGTCGCGCGCGACGGCGACTGGCGCGTGCTCGACTTCCCTTCGCGCCCACCCGCGCCGATTGCCGTGCCGTCGTGGCTGCCGGCGGCGCTCGGCGCCGAGGTGCGCGCGTTCCACGACGCACCAGGCGGCAATACGCTGGCCCTGCTGGGCCGCGCGGCCGAGGTCCGAGACCTGGTACCCGACATCCCGGCGCTCGGCCGGGGGCTCGAGGATAGGGGCATCATCGTCACCGCGCCCGGCGACGACGTTGACTTCGTGTCGCGCTACTTCGCGCCGAACCACGGCATCCCCGAGGACCCGGTCACCGGGTCGGCTCACTGCACGCTGACGCCCTACTGGGCGGACCGGCTGGGCAAGACGACGCTGGAGGCGCGCCAAGTGTCGCGCCGGGGCGGCTGGCTGCGCTGCACGGTCAAGGGCAACCGGGTCCTGATCGCGGGCCGGTGCATCACCTACCTGGCCGGCACGATCAGCGTCTAGGCGCTAGACGCCGTGGTAGTCGCGGTACCAGGCGACGAAGCGCGGCAGGCCCTGGTCGATCCGTGTCGCCGGCTGGAAGCCCAGGATTTCCTGGGATTCGGTGATATCCGCGTAGGTCTCGTAGACGTCGCCCGGCTGCATGGGCGCCAGCTCGACCATGGCCTTGCGGCCACACGCCTCTTCCAGCACTTGGACGAAGCGGCGCAGTTCCTCGGTCCTGTGGTTTCCAAGGTTAAACACCCGATGCGGCGAACGGTCGCCGGGGTCGGCCGGCGGGTGGTCGAGCGTCGCGATGGTCCCGGCGACGATGTCGTCGATGTAGGTGAAGTCGCGCTTCAGATCGCCGCGGTTGAACAGGGTGATCGGCCGGCCCTCGAAGATCGCCTTGGTGAAGATGAACGCCGCCATGTCGGGGCGACCCCAAGGACCGTAGACCGTGAAGAAGCGCAGGCCCGTCATGGGCAGCCGGTAGAGGTGGCTGTTGCACTCGGCGATCAGCTCGCACGCGCGCTTGGTCGCAGCGTAGAGCGAGACCGGCCGATCGACCGGATCGGTCACCGAGAAGGGATGCTTGGTGTTGCCGCCGTAGACCGACGAGGAACTGGCGTAGACGAAGTGCCGCAGGGCCGCGCAGCGGCGCGCCAGCTCGATCATGGCGATCTGGCCCATGACGTTGGCCTCGCCATAGGCGAAGGGGTTGGTCCGGGGGTAGCGCACGCCGGCCTGGGCCGCCAGGTGGACGATGCCGGTGACATCGGCCGCCGCCAGGCCCTGGACCTGCTCCCAGCGCGCGATGTCGAGCCGGTGGAAGGCAAAATCCGGGTGCGCCGTGAGCTTGGCTAGACGTGCTTCCTTGAGGCGGACGTCGTAGTAGTTGTTGACGTTGTCCAAGCCGATGACCCGCTCGCCGCGCGCGAGCAGGCTGATCGCGACGTGGAACCCGATGAAGCCCGCGGCTCCGGTGACGATGATGGCCATGACGTGTCCCGTACCCCTGGCGCCCCTGTCCTGTTGGTGGGCGAGCCCCGAACGCGTCGGGCGACCCCTACCCTTGTTGCCTCCGTCCCGTTCTGGTACGCAGGCCTTCACGCGCCCGCGTTTGACGCTTCATGCTTAACGCATCCTTCAGCCTGCCTATGGCATGGAGCGACCGGCATGGCCAAGACCATTTTGATCGTCGACGATGATCCGGTGCAGCGCCGCTTGCACAGCGAGATCGTGACGCGCGCGGGCTTCCGTCCCGTGCAGGCGGATGGCCCGAAGGCCGCGATCAAGATGGTGGAGCAGTCGAGCGAGGGCGATTTCGACCTCATGCTGCTCGACCTCCTGATGCCCGAGATCGATGGCCTTGGCGTGCTCGACAAGGTCAAGCCGATGCGGCCCAACCTGCCGGTCATCGTGGTGACGGCGCACGCGGGCATCGAGCACGTGGTCAAGGCCATGCGCGCCGGCGCCATCGACTTCGTGGTCAAGCCCGTGTCGCAGGAACGACTGCAGGTCTCTATCGAGAACGCCCTGCACATCAAGTCCCTGGCCGGCGAGGTCACGCGTCTGCAACGGTGCGCGGGCGGCGGGGTCGACCCCACCGACATCGTCGGCGGCAGCCCGGCCTTGCGCAAGGCGCTCAACCTGGCTGAACGCGCCGCGCAGTCCTCGATCCCGGTGCTCATCGAGGGCGAAAGCGGCGTCGGCAAGGAGCTGATCGCGCGTTACATCCGTGCCCGGAGCGATCGGGCCGAGAGGCCTTTCGTCGCGGTCAACTGCGGCGCGATCCCCGAGAACCTAGTCGAAAGCATCCTGTTCGGCCACGAAAAGGGCTCGTTCACCGGCGCCACCGGGCGCCACATTGGCAAATTCCAGGAAGCGGATGGCGGCACGCTGTTCCTCGACGAAATCGGCGAGCTGAGGCAGGACCTCCAGGTCAAGCTGTTGCGCGTGATCCAGGAAGGCGAAGTCGACCCGGTCGGCAGCAAGCAACCGGTCAAGGTCGACGTGCGCCTGATCTGGGCGACTAACCGTGATCTGCAGAAGCTGGTCGCCCAGGGCGTGTTCCGCGAGGATCCCTACTATCGCGTCAACGTCTTCCCGGTCTCGGTGCCGTCACTGCGGGATCGCAAGGAGGACATTCCGACCCTGGTCGAGCACTTTGCCCAGCGGTTCGCGGCCGCCGAGGGCCTGAAGGTCAAGGGCGCCACGCCCGAGGCGCTCGAGATGCTGGGGTCGTACCACTGGCCGGGCAACGTGCGGCAGCTCGAGAACGCCGTGTTCCGCGCGGTCGTGCTGGCCGATTCGGACCTGCTGCGTCCGGCGGATTTCCCGCAGGTGGCCCAGTGGGTCGGCATCGATCTGCCCAGCGATCCGGTCGCCGCGCCCACGCCCGCTGCCGCGCACGGCCCCATGGCGGTGGCGCCCGCGATGCCCGCGCCATCAGCCCCGCCCGCCGGCCCGGCGGCCGGAAGCATCCGGCTGCTGGGCGAGGACGGCAACGTGCGCCCGCTGGGCGACATCGAGGCCGAGGTCATCCGCCTGGCGCTCGACCACTACCACGGCCAAATGTCAAAGGTGGCGCGACGCCTGGGCATCGGCCGTTCGACGCTCTACCGCAAGGTGCGCGAACTCGGGCTGGAGCCCGCCGAGGCCGAAGGCTAGGGCGGCGCACCTTGCCGGGCCTGGGCCTCAGGTCCATCATGACCTTGGCTGGGATCGGGCACTGAGGGTGAGACCATGACGCTCGCCGCCGTCACGCTCGACGACAAGTACGCGCTCGACGACGGTCGGGTCTATCTGACCGGAACCCAGGCTCTGGTGCGCCTGCCGCTCATGCAGCGCCGGCGCGACGCGCGGGCGGGCCTGAACACCGCCGGCTTCATCGCGGGGTACCGTGGTTCGCCGCTCGGCGGCTTCGACCAGGCGCTGTGGCGCGCCAGGCCGTTCCTCGACCGCCAGCACATCCGTTTCCAGCCCGGCGTCAACGAGGATCTGGCCGCCACCGCCGTTTGGGGCAGCCAGCAGGTTGGCCTGTTCCCCGGTGCCAAGTACGACGGCGTGTTCGGAATCTGGTACGGCAAGGGACCCGGGGTCGACCGCACGGGCGACGCCTTCAAGCACGCCAACAGCGCCGGCACGGCGCGCCACGGCGGCGTGCTGGCGTTGGCCGGGGACGACCACACGTGCAAGTCCTCGACGCTCGCGCACCAGAGCGAATACGCCTTCATGGACGCGATGATCCCGGTGCTGAACCCGTCGAACATCCAGGAGATCCTGGATTACGGCCTGATCGGCTGGGCGATCTCGCGCTACGCCGGGGTCTGGGTGGCGATGAAAGTGGTCGCCGACACGGTCGACGGCTCGGCTTCGGTCCAAGTCGGAACCGACCGGGTGCGGCTGATCGAGCCGACCGACTTCACCATGCCCGAGGGCGGGCTCAACATCCGCTGGCCAGACCCGCCGCTGGTGCAGGAGGAACGGCTGCACCGGCACAAGCTCTACGCCGCGCTGGCCCACGCGCGGGCGAACCGGCTGGACCGCGTGGTGCTGGATTCGCCGAACCCGCGCTTCGGCATCATCACCACGGGCAAGACCTACCTGGACGTGCGCCAGGCGTTGGACGACCTGGGCATCGACGAAGCGATGGCGCGGCAGATCGGCCTGCGCGTTTACAAGGTCGCCATGAGCTGGCCGCTGGAGCGCGAGGGCGCGCGCCGCTTCGCCGAAGGCCTCGAGGAAGTGCTCGTGGTCGAGGAGAAGCGCGCCGTCATCGAGAACCAGCTCAAGGAGCAGCTCTACAACTGGGACGTCAAGGACCGGCCGCGCATCATCGGCAAGTTCGACGAGGAGCGGAATCTGATCCTGCCCTCGTTCGACGAACTGACGCCGGCCCGCATCGCGCGCGTCATCGCCCGGCGCATTGGCCGGTTCTTCACCAGCGAGGACATCCGCGACTGCCTGGCGTTTCTCGAGGCCAAGGAGCGCGCGCTGACCACCGAGCCGGCGCCGATCAGCCGCATCCCCTACTTCTGCTCGGGCTGCCCGCACAACACCTCGACCAAGGTACCCGAGGGCAGCCGCGCGCTGGCCGGCATCGGCTGCCACTACATGGCGCTGTGGATGGACCGCTCCACCGCGACCTTCACACAAATGGGCGGCGAAGGCGCCTCGTGGATCGGCCAGGCCGCGTTCACCGAGACGTCGCACGTGTTCCAGAACCTGGGCGACGGCACCTACGTCCACTCGGGCCTGCTGGCGATCCGCGCCGCGGTCGCGGCGGGCGTCACCATGACGTACAAGATCCTCTACAACGACGCGGTCGCCATGACCGGCGGCCAGCCGACCGAGGGGCACCCATCGGTCGCCCAGATCACCCACCAGCTTTACGGCGAAGGCGTGCGGCGCATCGTCGTGGTCACCGACGAGCCCGACAAGTACCCGATCGACGCGGGCTTCGCGGCCGGTGTCACGGTCCATCACCGAAGCGAGCTCGACGCGGTGCAGCGCTCCTTGCGCGCGACCGCCGGCGTCACGGCCCTGATCTACGACCAGGTGTGCGCCACCGAGAAGCGGCGTCGGCGCAAGCGCGGCCTGATGGCCGATCCGGACGTGCGCGTCGTGATCAACGAGGACGTATGCGAAGGCTGCGGCGACTGCAGCCGAACCTCGAATTGCCTGTCGGTGGTGCCGGTCGAGACCGAATTCGGCCGCAAGCGCCAGATCGACCAGTCCTCGTGCAACAAGGACCTGAGCTGCGTCGAGGGCTTTTGCCCCAGCTTCGTCACCGTGCGCGGCGGGCGTATGCGTAAGCGCCGCGCCGCAGGCGCCGACGGCCTCGGGCCGGAGGCCCTGCCCGAGCCGAGCGAGCCCACGCTGGACGAGCCGTTCGGTATCCTGGTCACCGGCGTCGGCGGCACGGGCGTCGTCACGGTCGGCGCGATCCTGGGCATGGCGGCCCACCTGGCCGGGCGCGGCGTCGGCGTGCTCGACCAGACCGGGCTGGCGCAGAAATACGGCGCCGTGGTCAGCCATGTGCGCATCGGCCGCCGGCCCGAGGACATCCACGCGGTCAAGATCGCGGCCGGCGGCGCCGACCTGCTGCTGGGCTGCGATCTGGTGGTGGCCGCCGGGTTCGACGCCCTGGCCAAGCTGCGCGAGGGCCGCGCCACGGCCCTGATCAACGCCCACGAATCGCCGACCGGCGAATTCACCCGCAAGCCCGACCTGGTGTTCCCCGGCGCCCGTCTGCGCGCGCGCATCGAGACGGCGGTCGGACCGGGGCACGCCCATTTCCTCGACGCCACGACGATTGCGACCCATCTGTTCGGCGACGCCATCGCGACCAACCTGTTCATGGTCGGCTGGGCGTACCAGAAGGGCCTGATCCCCCTGCCCGGCGCGGCGATCCTCCGGGCCCTCGAGCTGAACGGCGCCGCCGTCGCGCTGAACACCGCGGCGTTCCACGCCGGGCGCCACGCGGCCCTGGATCCGGACGGCTTGGTGCGGCAGGTGCGTGCCGCCGAGCCCGCGCCCGCGCACCGCCAGTTGAGCGCCACGACCGAGGACGTCGTCGCCCGCCGCGCACGGCACCTGGCGGCCTACCAAGACCAGGCCCTGGCCGAGCGTTTCCGCGCCTTCGTCGGCCGCGCCGCCGACGCCGAGCGGACCAGGGCCGAGGGCATGACCGGCCTAGTCGATGCCGTCGCGCGCGGCTACCACAAGGTGCTCGCCTACAAAGACGAGTACGAGGTCGCGCGGCTCTACACGGACCCGGCCTTCGCCGCGCGCATCGCCGGCCAGTTCGAGGGCTCGCCACGGCTGGAGGTGCACCTCGCGCCGCCGATCCTGGGCGAGCGCGATCCCGTCACCGGCCACGCCCGCAAGCGCACCTTCGGCCCGTGGGTGTTCGCGCTTTTCCGCGTGCTGGCCCGACTCAAGGGTTTGCGCGGCACGCCGTTCGACCCGTTCGGGCGGACCGCCGAACGGCGTGCCGAGCGGGCATTGATCGCGACGTACGAACAGGCCGTGACCGAGGCGCTGGAGCGGCTCGACCACGACAGCCATTCCCTGGTGGCGGAGATCGCGCGCCTGCCCGAACAGGTGCGCGGCTTCGGCCACGTCAAGGAGGCGAACCGGGTCAAGGCGCTGGCGTGGCTCGACGAGCTGATGGGCCTGCTGCGCGCCGGCCCGCACGCGGCGCGCGCGGCCGAGTAACGGCGGGGACGGCCATGAGCGAAGAGCGCGAACAGAGGATCCTGGAGGCCCTGCGCGACATCCGCGACGGCCAGCGCGCGATCCTCGAGGCGCTCAACCGCCAGAAGGACCTGGCGCAAGACCACTACAATCTGGTCTCGAATCTGGTCTATGGCGCCCGCGCGATCGGCGTGATGATCATCATCCCCATCGCGGCGATCGTCTTGGTGGTGCGCTACTTCTGAGTCTCCGCCTCGAGGCGCGCCCAGATCGCCTCGACGCGCCGGCGGATCATCAGGGCCTCGTCCCAGCGGTCCGACAGCTCATAGCCGTCGGGGCCGGTGATCGCGTACTCATTCGGCCCCAGTTCGCACAGGAACAGCAAGGTCGCGTCGGACCGCACCCGCGCCCGCCACAGGCGAAACCCGTCTTCCCACCAGCCGGCGAACAGGTCGAACCACTTGGCGTGCTGCGGGAACGAGATCTGCACCTGGATCTGTTCGCGCGACGCCACGCGCCCCTGGAACGAGTCCGACCGTTCCAGGATGCGTCGGATCAGGCCATGGTTCTCGGCCGAGATCGGGTACCAGAACTCGCGGTCGAGCAGGTAGTGCGACAGGTCCGCGCACAGGCGCATCTCGGGCACCGCGTCGATCAGTTGCAGTGTGGCGAACAGGTCGTTGGTGATGCAGTTGCGGTGGGTCTCGAACTGGATGGCGACGCCCTCGTCCTCGGCCATGGCGATCCAGGCACGGATCACCGGAATCATGCCAGCCACCGTCAGTGGCATGACCTGGCCGATCACGTTGACGAAGCGGGCGTCGAAGTCCCGCGCCATGCGCAAGACCGGGCGCAGGTCCTCGATGCTCTTGGGGAACGCGTTGATGAGGCAGCCCAGGCCGTGGCGCGCGAACAGCGGCCGGGTGCGGCGCATGGCGTCGTCGTCGAAGATGCCCATGTCGATGGCCATGCCGGCGTAGCCGGCCTCGGCGACCATGGCGAAGGATTCCTCGACCGGCCGCTCGACCCCGTCGGGTCGGCGCAGCTCCATGGCCCATAGGGACTGGAAGACCTCGAGCCGCATCAGAGCGTCATGCCGGCCGGCACGGGCGCGTTCATCAAGGCCTTGACGCGGCGGTGCGTGGCCAGGTCGCGCACCCATTCGTAGTAGATGCCCTTGGTCGAGGTGACGGCGATGCCGGCGTCGCGCAGGCGCCGCAGCCCGTGGTCGTGGTTGGGCGGCGGGCTGGCGCATGCATCGTCGATGACCACGGCGTGGTGACCGAGCGCCGCGAGCCCCAGCGCCGAGTGGGCGACGCACACGTCGGTTTCCATGCCGGTCAGCACGAAGGTATCGCGCCCCGTCGCCTGGACCGCGGCACGGATATCGTCCTGGCGGTCGAGCCCGAAGATCATCTTGTCGAAAATCGTGGCGCCTTCGGGCAGCCGCGTCGCCAGATCGGGCACCAGGGTGCCGTTGGTCGCGATGTCCTCGGCGGTCGCGACGATCGGGATGTCAAGAGCGCGCGCCGCGTTCATCAGCCAGCCGATGCGTTCGACCAACGGTCCACGTTCGTGCAGCGGCAGCTTGGTCAGGAAGTAGGCCTGCACGTCGATGACGACGAGGCACGAACGGTTGCGGTCGACGACGCCGGTGTCCTTCGCGGTCATGGTGCCCTCCCCTCTGGCGCGCCAACCGTTCCATGGGGCGGCGACGCGGGTCAACCGGCCCGACAGGAGCGCCGGCGTGGGCTATGATGGCTGCCCGCCGCGCCCCGCAACGGTCCTATGTCCTCCGCTCCCACACCGGCATCGCAGCCCCTCGCCGGCATCGGCTACTTGTTGGCTGCGGTGATCGTCTTCTCGATCATGGACGCGCTCATCAAGTGGCTGAGCGCGGACTACCCGACGTTGCAGGTGATCTTCTTCCGTGGCGCCTGCGCGTTCATCCCGCTCAGCCTGTTCATCGCGCGCCAGGGCGGCCTGGCCGCGCTGCGCACGAACCGGCCGGTCGGCCACATCCTGCGCTGCCTGGTCGGCGTGTCGTCCATGGTGCTCGGCTTCTGGGCGCTCGCGGTGCTTCCCCTGGCCGACGTGATCGCCATCGGCTTCGCCGGGCCGATCTTCCTGACCGCGCTCTCGGTGCCATTGCTGGGCGAGACCGTCGGCTGGCGGCGCTGGTGCGCCGTCTTCGCCGGGTTCCTCGGCGTCATCGTCATGGTGCGCCCGGGCTCCAGCCTGTTCCAGGTCGAAGCCCTGATCCCGGTGGGCGGCGCCGTAGGCTACGCCTTCGCCATGGTGCTGGTGCGCCGGCTGACCGCGACCGAGACCATCGCGGCCATCGTGTTCTACTTCACCCTGACCACCACGGTGGTCAGCGGCGCCATCCTACCCTTCGTGTGGGTCACGCCGACCTGGGGTGACTTGGGCCTGCTGGTTTCGGTGGGCTTGTGCGGCGGCGTGGCGCAACTGCTCATGACACGAGCGTTCAAGATCGCGCCGGGGTCGCTGATCGCGCCGTTCGAGTATTCGGCCGTGATCTGGGCCGTGACGTTCGGCTGGGTCATCTGGCACGAGCTGCCCGATGCCGCCATCTGGACGGGCAGCGCCATCGTCATCGCCAGCGGCCTCTACATCCTGCACCGCGAGGCCGTGATCGCGCGGTGCCGGCGCGGTCGGACCTGATAGCAACCCCGCGCTATTGGCCGAGCATCGGCAGGTTGAGGCCTTGTTCGCGGGCGCAATCGATCGCCTCGTCGTAGCCCGCGTCGGCGTGACGCATGACGCCCGAGCCCGGATCGTTGGTCAGCACGCGTTCAAGCCGCCGGTCCGCCTCGGCGCTGCCGTCGCACACGATGACCATGCCGGCGTGCTGGGAGTAGCCGATGCCCACACCGCCGCCGTTGTGCAGGCTGACCCACGTGGCGCCCGAGGCGCAGTTGAGCAGCGCGTTCAGGAGCGGCCAGTCGGCCACGGCGTCGGAACCGTCGCGCATGCCTTCGGTCTCGCGGTTGGGGCTGGCGACCGAGCCGGAGTCCAGGTGGTCCCGGCCGATCACGATGGGCGCCTTGACCTCGCCCTTGCGCACCATCGCGTTGAACGCTAGCCCGACGCGGGCGCGCGCGCCCAGCCCGATCCAGCAGATGCGCGCGGGCAGGCCCTGGAACTTGATCCGCTTGCCGGCCATGTCGAGCCAGCGGTGCAGGTGCGGGTCGTCGGGGATCAGCTGCTTGACCCTGGCATCGGTCTTGAAGATGTCGTCCGCCTCGCCGCTGAGCGCGACCCAGCGGAACGGCCCGACGCCGCGGCAGAACAGCGGCCGGATGTAGGCCGGCACGAAGCCCGGGAAGGCGAAGGCGTCGGCCACCCCCATGTCCTTGGCGAACTGGCGGATGTTGTTGCCGTAGTCGAAGGTCGGCACGCCCTGGGCATGGAAGGCCAGCATGGCACGCACATGGGTCGCCATCGACGCCTTGGCCGCCCGGGCGACGCCGTCGGGATCGCTCTTCTGGCGCTCCTCCCACTGCTCCAGCGTCCAGCCGGCCGGCAGATAGCCGTGGATGGGGTCGTGGGCGCTGGTCTGGTCGGTGACCATGTCGGGGCGCACGCCGCGCCGTACCAGATCCGGCAGCACCTCGGCGGCGTTGCCCAAGAGCCCGATGGAGACGGCACGGCCCGCGCGTCTGGCCTCGTCGAGCATGGCGAGCGCCTGGTCGAGACTGTCGGCGTGGCGCTCGAGATACCGGGTCTCGAGCCGCCGCTCGATCCGGCTGGGGCGACACTCAACCGCCAGCATCGAGGCGCCGGCCATGGTCGCGGCCAGTGGCTGGGCGCCGCCCATGCCGCCCAGGCCCCCGGTCAGGATCCAGCGGCCCTTCAGATTGCCGCCATAGTGCCGCCGCCCGGCCTCGACGAAGGTTTCGTAGGTGCCCTGCACGATGCCCTGACTGCCGATGTAGATCCACGAACCAGCGGTCATCTGGCCGTACATCATGAGCCCCTTGCGATCGAGCTCGTTGAAGTGCTCCCACGTGTTCCAATGGCCGACCAGATTGGAGTTGGCGATCAGCACGCGCGGCGCGTCCGCATGGGTCTTGAACACGCCGACCGGCTTGCCGGACTGGATCAGCAGGCTTTCGTCGTCGCCCAGGTCCTTGAGAGCGGCGACGATGCGATCAAAGCAGCGCCAGTCGCGCGCGACCCGCCCGATACCTCCATAAACCACAAGTTCGTCAGGTTTCTCAGCTACATCCGGATCGAGGTTGTTCATCAACATGCGCAACGGCGCCTCGGTCAGCCAGCTTCGGGCGCTGCGCGCCGTGCCGCGTGGAGCGCACAACGTGCGGGCGTTGGCGAAACGGTCGTTGGGCATGACGGCTCTCCCTGGCGGGCCCGGCGGCGGCACGTGGCTCACCATATCGTGTTCGCGCGTCCGCGAAAATCGGCGCCATCCCATTGTGCGGCGGCGCGGACGAACCATATAGGCCGCATGGGAGGCGCACACGGCCCGGTACGCGGGCCGACCGAGCGCGGGCCATCCCCCCAGCCACCGCGCTCCTTGGCGAACGGCGCCCAACGCCCGACGCGCACCGCCTCCTGACGACCGCGCCGCCTCCCAGCCCCTCCCGGAGGCGGCGCAATCGTTTTCGGCGAGTCCTCAACATCGTGTCACATCCTGTTGATCGGGCGTGACTTGTGATCCGAATCTAACGGAACAACCTAGATGGGGACATGACCCCGACCCGGGGGCCCGCTGTCAGGAGGACCGCATCATGACACCACGAGGACGCGAGTTCATCGCCGCTTGGCTGATCGTCGCCACCCTGGGCTCGGCGCTGGCCGTGCTCCCCAACCTCACGAGGGACGGGGCTAGCCGCGACGAAACGTGGGCCGGTGTCACGATCCCCGGCCGTACCGGCTGGCAAGCTTAGGCGGCCTTGACCGGCGTACCGCAGGGCGAGGACGTATCAACGTTCGTCGAGGACGAACGGCCGATCTGGCAACGGGGCCACATGGCCACGAGGAACGAGGATCGGCGGTGGCCGCCCGCCGGCGCCCTGTGCCTGGCCGCCCTGCTCATGGATACGCCTGTGCAGATGGACACCGCGCCCGTGTCGATCCCTTGCTGAGCGGTGGTCAGAGCGCTTTGACGATGTCCTCGACCATCTTCTTGGCGTCGCCGAAAAGCATCATCGTGCCCGCCTTGTAGAACAGTGGGTTGTCGATGCCGGCGTAGCCCGACGCTAGGCTGCGCTTGACGATCAGCACGGTCTTGGCGTTCTCGGCATCAAGGATCGGCATGCCGTAGATGGGGCTTGAGGAGTCAGACTTGGCGATCGGGTTGACCACGTCGTTGGCGCCGATCACGAAGGCAACGTCGGCCCCGGCGAACTCGCTGTTGATCTCCTCGAACTCGAACACTTCGTCGTAGGGCACGTTGGCCTCGGCCAGCAGCACGTTCATGTGCCCCGGCATGCGCCCGGCCACGGGGTGGATGGCGTACTTGACCTCGATCCCTTCCTTCTTAAGCAGCCCCGCCATTTCGCGCATCGCGTGCTGGGCCTGCGCCACCGCCATGCCGTAGCCCGGCACGATGATGACCTTGCGCGCGTTCGACATGATGAATGCCGCGTCCTCGGCCGAGCCCTGCTTGACAGTGCGTTCGCCGGCATCCGCCGGCCCCGCCGACGCCTCGGCCCCGAAGCCGCCCAGGATGACGCTGATGAACGAGCGGTTCATCCCCTTGCACATGATGTAGCTGAGGATCGCGCCCGAGGCGCCGACCAGCGCGCCCGTGATGATCAGGAGCTGGTTTTCGAGCGTGAAGCCGATGCCGGCGGCTGCCCAGCCCGAGTACGAGTTGAGCATGGAGATGACCACCGGCATGTCGGCGCCGCCGATGGGGATGATGATCAGCACGCCGACCAGGAGGGCGAGCGCGGTCATCAGCCAGAACGCCTCGCGGCCCTCCTCGGCGACGAACCACGCGCCGAAGCCAATGATGGCAAGCCCGATCACCAGGTTGAGCAGGTGCTGGCCGGGAAACACGACCGGCGCGCCTGAGACGAGGCCCTGGAGCTTGGTGAACGCGACGACCGAGCCGGAGAACGTGATCGCGCCGATCACGATGCCCAGGCTCATCTCGATGCGGCTGGCGGTCTTGATGGCCCCGACCGTGCCGATGCCGTAGGCCTCTGGCGCGTAGAGCGCCGCCGCCGCCACCAGCACGGCGGCCATGCCGACCAGGCTGTGGAACGCTGCCACGAACTGGGGCATGGCCGTCATCTGGATGCGCAGCGCGGTGACCACGCCGATGCCACCGCCCAGCACGATGCCGGCCAGGATCCATTCGTAGGACAGCACGCCCGGGTCAAGGAGCGTCACGGCGATGGCCAGCGCCATGCCGCCAATGCCGATCAGGTTGCCGCGCCGCGACGAGGTCGGTGACGACAGACCCTTCAGCGCCAGGATGAAACAGACCGACGCCACCAGGTAGAGCAGCGCCGAAAGGTTGGCCGACATCGCGCGTGCCCGCTACTTCGCCTGTCGCTTCTTGAACATCTGCAGCATGCGCTGGGTCACCGCGAACCCGCCGAAGATGTTGACCGAGGCGAGCATCACCGCCACGAAGCCCAAGATCTTGGATAGGCTGGCGCCCTCGGGCCCGGCGGCGATCAGGGCGCCGACGATGATGACGCTGGAGATCGCGTTGGTCACCGCCATCAGCGGCGTGTGCAGGGCTGGCGTCACGCTCCACACCACGTAGTAGCCGACGAAGATCGCCAGCACGAAGATGGTGAAGCGGAAGATGAACGGATCGATGGCCGCGACGGCTTCCATGATGGCGTCTCCTCGGCGGGTCGGGGGATCAGGACGCTAGGAGCAACGGGTGGACGACCTTGCCGTCGCGGGCGACCAGGCTGCCCTTGACGATCTCGTCGTCCCAGTCGATGGCAAGCGCGCCCGCCTTCTTGTCCACAAGCGGCGTCACGAAGTTGAGCAGGTTGCGGGCGAGAAGCGTGGAGGCGTCGGTCGCGACGCGCGAGGGGTAATTGCCCTCGCCCACGATGGTCACGCCGTGCCGCTCGACGACCTTGCCCGCCTCGCACAGTTCGCAGTTGCCACCGGCTTCGGCCGCCATGTCGATGACGATCGAGCCCGGCGTCATCGCCTGGATCATGGCCGCCGTGATCAGACGCGGCGCCGGCCTGCCGGGGATCAGCGCCGTCGACACGACGATGTCGACCTTGACGATGGCGTCGTGGATGGCCTGGGCCTGGCGGCGCTTGTAGTCCTCGCCCATCTCGCGCGCGTAGCCGCCAACGGTCTGGGCCTCGGCGCCCGCCTCGGCCGGCACCTCGACAAACGAGGCGCCGAGCGACTCGACCTCCTGCTTGACGGCGGGGCGCACGTCGAAGGCGGAAACCACGGCGCCCAGCCGGCGCGCGGTGGCGATCGCCTGCAGCCCGGCGACGCCGGCACCCAGCACCAGGACCTTGGCCGGCGCGATGGTGCCCGCCGCGGTCATCATCATGGGCATCATGCGATCGAGTCGCGCAGCCGCGTCCAGCACGGCCTTGTAGCCGGCCACGTTGCTTTGGGACGACAGCGCGTCCATGCCCTGGGCGCGCGTAATGCGCGGCACGAGTTCCAGCGCGAACGCGACGATGCCCTGGTCCGCGTACGCCTGGGCATCGGCACGGCGCCCGAGTGGATCGAGCAGGCCAATCAGGATAGCGTCCTTGGGCAGGGCGGCCAGTTCGTCGAACTCGCCCTCGCCCGCGCGCAAGGGCCGCCGGACCTTGAGGATCATGCCGGCTTCGCCCAGCGCCTCGGCCGCGGTCGGCACGATGGTCGCGCCGGCCTCGGCGAAGGCCGCGTCGGTCAGGCGCGCGCCGGCGCCCGCGCCGCTCTCGATCGTCAGGGCGAAGCCCAGGGCCTTCAACTTCTTGACCGAGTCGGGCGAGACCGCCACGCGCCGCTCGCCCGGCAGCCGTTCCCTGATCACGCCGATCCGCATGATGCGTTGCCCCCTCGCAAAGCGGCGGCACAATGCCCGCTCGCACCCGGCTTGCCAAGCCCCGGACGGTATCGGCATGCTCGGGCCATGGAGAACCTGACGTTCAACCCGGGCGGCGCGCCGCTGTCACCATCGCTGACCTTGCACCTGACCCGCGTGCTGGAGGCGCCGCGCGAACGCGTGTGGCACGCTCTCACCGACGCGGCCACGTTCCAGCGCTGGTGGCGGCCGCCCGGCTTCATCTGCCCGCTAGTCGAGTTCAACCTGCGCGAGGGCGGCGCGTACCAAGTACACATGCGCTCGCCGCGCGACACGCTGCACACGTTCGGCCGGCGCTAACGCACCATCGAGGCGCCTGCGTGCCTGGTCTACACCTGGATCTTCAACGAGGGTCGCTACGCCGGCCGCGAGACCCTGGTGGATCTCACCTTCGAGGAACTCGGCGGCGCGACCGAGTTCACGTTGAACCAGACCGGGTTCACTGCGGCCCAGATGCAGGCTGACTTCGGCGGCGGCTGGGAGAACTGCCTGCACATGCTGGCCGACCTGCTGGAAGAACCGCAGGGCTGACACGCCCTCATCGGCGTTGATGCGCGTCGCGCTTGACCCATTCTGTCGTGCGATCTATAGTTAACCAAATGGTTAAATATCAGCACGCGGCCCTCGACCGCACATTCGCCGCCCTGGCCGACCCGACGCGGCGCGCCATGGTGGCCCGCCTCGCCCTGGGGACCGCCACGGCCGGCGAACTGGCCAGGCCCTTCGCGCTTTCACTGCCCGCGATCTCGAAGCACCTCAAGGCGCTGGAAGGCGCCGGACTTATCGAGCGACGACGGGAAGGACGAACCCATCATCTGACCCTGCGAGCCGAGCAGCTGACCGATGCGGCCGGCTGGCTCGAACAGCAGACCAGCTTATTGAAGCGAAGCCTCGACCGACTGGCGCGCACCCTCGACGAACCCGCGTAGGAGAACGACGATGAACACCGCGACCGCGGCGACCGCAGCGAACACCGACCACACTCTGCGGCTCGAGCGCCGCTTCAGGGCGGCACCGGACAGGGTGTTCCGCGCCTTGACCGACCCGGCGATCCTCAAGACCTGGTGGGGTCCGCCCGGCTTCACCACGCCGCGCGCCGAGCTGGACGTGCGCCCCGGCGGTGCCTACGCCATCGACATGCAGGCGCCGAGCGGCAACAACCTGCGCATCCGAGGCACCTTCCGCGAAGTCGTGGCGCCGTCCCGCCTGGTCTACACGTGGGCGTGGCAAGACGGCGGCTATGCTGGGGTGGCGACGCTCGTCGCCCTGGACTTCGTGGCCGATGGCACGGTAACCCTGCTGCGGGGTGACCCACGCGTTGATGACGTCGGCCGACATGGCCGGCGATCACGGCAAGGGCTGGAACGCCTGCCTCGACCGACTCGAGGCCCTGGCCGAGGGAGGCCTGGCATGAGCGACGTCATCGTCTTCGGTTCCGACCTGTCGCCCTTCGTGCGCACGGCGCGGCTTACCTTCGTCGAGAAGGGCGTGCCCCACCAGCTCGAGGCCGCCGCGCTGGCGGACCCCGCGTACCGCGCGCGCCACCCTTACGCCCGCATGCCGGCCATGGAACACGGCAGGGTCCGTCTGTTCGAGACAGCGGCGATCGCCCGCTACGCCAACGAGGGGTTCGACGGACCGCCGCTGCAACCGACCGACGCAGTGGGGCGCGCGCGCATGACCCAGTGGATCAGCGCGTACAACGCTTACATGGCGGTCGTGTTCGGCCAGCGCCTGGTGATCGAGCGGTTCGCGCCCAGAATCTTCGACCGGCCGACCAACGAGGCGGTGATTCGCGACAACCTGCCGGATCTCGATCGAGCACTCAAAGTGCTGAATGGCAGTCTGGCCGACCTGCCCTACCTGGCCGGCCCGAACGCCAGCTTGGCCGACCTGCACGTGGCGCCGATGCTCCGGTACGTCGGCATGCCCCCCCGAAGGCCAGCAGCGCCGGCCCGCACGCCCAGCGCTCGGGCGCTGGCTCGAAACGGTGTTGGCGCGGCCGAGCTTCGCGGCGACCATGCCCAAGTTCGGGAGCTGACATTGCGTCAGTCCGGCTGGGCGACCCCGCAGGCGTCGAGCGCCGCGGCCTGGCGCTTGGCCAGCGCCTTGACGTCGAAGCCGGTGACGAGTTCGTGGAACAGGCGGTGCCAGTTGATTTCCGCCTTGAGGTGCAGGAACACGGCGCCGAGCCCGATCGCGGTGCGATCCATGAACACGAACTCGCGCGGCACCGTGACGCCGCCCAGTTCGCGCAGACGTGCATGGACCCGGCTCGCGACCCGGGCGCCGTACATGCCGCCACCCTCCTCCTGGATGCGGCGCGGCCGGTCCTCGAGCAGCGGCGCGTAGACGAACTCGGCCCACAGGTTGAGCGTGTCGATGACCTCGTTCTTGAGGCCGGCGAAGCCCCACGTCTCGTAGGCGTGCACGGCCAACGCGCGATCGTCGCGTTCGAGCGCGTGGTAGAGGTCGATGACGCCTTGGACGAAGGGCGGGCGGAACTTCCGGATGCAGCCGAAGTCCAGGAGCTGAACGTCGAGGTTCGCAGCGACCTTGTAGTTCCCGAGATGCGGATCGCCGTGAATCACGCCGTAGTTGTAGAAGGGCACGTACCAGGCGCGGAACATGGTGTGGGCCAGCCGGTTGCGGTCCTCGACCGTGCGGCCGACGAAACCCATCAGCGGCGCGCCATCCATCCACGTCATGGTCAGCAGCCGGCGCGTCGACAGTTCGTCGACCACCTCGGGCACGCGCACGTGCCGCTCGCCCTTCAGCATGGCGCGGTAGAGCCGCATGTGCCGGGCCTCGAGCGCGTAGTCGAGCTCCTCGCGCAGGCGCGCCGCGATCTCGTCGTGGATGCGCGAGGGATCGACGGCGCGGTCGTAGCGGCGATAGACCGCGAAGACGATCCGTAGCTGGTTGAGGTCGGCCTCGACCGCCGAAGCCATGTCCGGGTACTGCAGCTTGCACGCGAGCGCGCGGCCGTCGTGCGCCATCGCCCGGTGCACCTGGCCGAGCGAGGCCGCCGCGACCGCCGCGCGGTCGAACGAAGCGAAGCGCGCCTCCCAGTCGGACCCGAGTTCGCTCGCCGTGCGGCGCTTGACGAAAGGCCAGCCCATCGCCGGGGCGTTGGCCTGGAGCTGGGCAAGCTCGGCCGCGTACTCGGCCGGCAGCGCGTCGGGGATGGTCGACAGCAACTGAGCCACCTTCATGAGCGGGCCCTTGAGCCCGCCCAGCGCGGCGCGCAGGTCGGCGGCGAAGCGGGTGCGGTCGACAGGCACGCCGAACAGGCGTTCGGCGCCCACCCGCGCCGCCAGGCCGCCCATCGACGAAGACACGCGCGCGTAGCGCCGCACGCGGCGGCCCAGCGTGTTCTTCTCGTCGGGCGCGCGTGCCACCGCCTAGCTCAGCGCCGCGAGCTCGTCGATGGTGCGCGCGATCACGCCCAGCCCCTTGGCCCAGAAGCGCGGGTCCGAGGCATCCAGCCCGAAGGGCGCCAGCAGTTCGCCGTGGCGCTTGGTGCCGCCCGCGCGCAAGAGATCCATGTAGCGCGCCTGGAAGCCACGCGGCTGTTCCTCGTAGCGGGCGTATAGCGCGTTCACCAGGCAATCGCCGAACGCGTAGGCGTAGACATAGAACGGCGAGTGCACGAAGTGCGAGATGTAGCACCAGAAGTTGGCGTAGCTGGCGTCGAAGCGCAGCGCCGGGCCCAGGCTCTCGCCCTGGATCGCGAACCAGATCTCCGATAGCCGATCCACCGTCAGTTCGCCCTTGCGTCGCTCGGCGTGCACGCGGGTTTCGAACTCGAGGAACGCGATCTGGCGCACCACGGTGTTCAGCATGTCCTCGACCTTGCCGGCCAGCAGGATCCGGCGCCGCGCGCGGTCCTTCTCGCGTACGAGCAGGCTGCGGAACGTGAGCTGCTCGCCGAACACCGAGGCCGTCTCGGCCAACGTGAGCGGCGTGTCCGCCATGAGCGGTCCCTGCTCGGCCGCCAGCACTTGGTGCACACCGTGGCCCAGCTCGTGCGCCAGCGTCATGACGTCGCGGGTGCGGCCCTGGTAGTTCAGCAGCAGGTACGGGTGCGCCGAGGGCACGGTCGGGTGCGCGAAGGCGCCGCCCACCTTGCCTGGGCCGACCGGCGCGTCGATCCAGCCCTTGTCGAAGAAGGGTTGCGCGACCTTGGCCAGGTCCTTGGAGAACGCCGCGTAGGCGTCCATGACCGTGTTGCGCGCGTCGTTCCAGGCGAAGATGTCCTCGTCCACTTCGGGCAGAGGCGCGTTGCGGTCCCACCAGTCGAGTTGGTTGCCGCCGAGCCAGCGCGCCTTCATGGCGTAGTAGCGGTGGGCGAGGCGCCGATACGCCTGCCGCACCGCGGCGACCAGCGCGTCGACCACCTCGTCCTCGACCTGGTTGGCGACGTTGCGCGACGAGATCGGCCGCTTGAAGCCGCGCCAGCGGTCCTCGATCTCCTTGTCCTTGACCAGGGTGTTGAGGATATGGGCGAACAGCCGCGAGTTCTGGCCGAACACGCGGCCGAGTTCGAGGCCCGCCTCGCGCCGCCGCGCCGGATCGGGCGAGCTCAACCCGTCGAGCGCCTCGGTCTCCGACAGGCTCTGGCCGCCCAGGTCGAAGCGCATCTGGGCGACCGACTCGTCGAACAAGCGCGTCCACGCCTCCGCGCCCGCCACGGACTTCTCGTGCAGGATCTTCTCGATGCCATCGTCGAGCTGGTAGGGCCGGAACGCGCGCACGTCGCGCAGCCACGGACGGTAGCGACCGGCGGCGGGGTGCGCGAGCTTGCGCTCCAGCACCGCGTCGTCGATGCGGTTGATCTCCAGCGTGAAGAACAGAAGGCGCGTCGAGGTCTCGTTCGTCCGTTCGGACATGGTCTGGAAGAAGCGGCCCTTTTCGGGGTCGTCGACCGAACGGCAGAAGTAGAGATAGGCGTAGCTTCCGATGCGTTGCAGGCGCTCGCTCTGATGCTCGTACGACGCGATGGCGGCACCGAAATCCTCGCCTGTGAGGCCGGCGAGCTTGCCCTTGTACGTCCGCTCGAAGCGCGCCGCGTCCCTGTCCGACGCGGCCAGGTCGCGCAGCAGCGCCTTGGACTGGGGGCCAGTGTAGAGATCGTCCAGCTTCCAGGTCGGCAGCGCGCCGAGGTCGTGCGCCATAGTCGTTCTCCCGCAAACCGTTCACCGGAACATAGGGTGGGCAGGCGCCCGGGCCAAGGTTCCAACGGCGGCGCTGTCGCGAGCAGATGAGTCGTCCGGGTTAGGTAGCACACGAGTTGTCCGGTTTGGTGAGCCTGCGAGGGAGCGGGGCGATGAACCGGACGACGTTGCTACAGGACCGCAGGATGGAGAAGATCGAGGATGTTCTTGGGCGCTACTTGCGTCGAGAGCTATCGGGATTGGAAGCTGGGGAGCTGTTGGGCGTCTCGGAGCGTCAGTTCCGGCGCTACCGCCGCCGCTTTGACGAGGAGGGTCTGGACGGTCTCGTGGACCGTCGGCTTGGCAAGGCTTCGGCGCGGCGGGTTCCGGTGGACCGGATCGCGTGGCTTCTGGATGAGTATCGGACGCGGCACATGGGCTGAACGGTGAAGCACTTCCACGAGCACGTTCAGGCGCGTCACGGCTTTCGGCTGAGCTACAGCTGGACCAAGACCCAGCTGCACGCCGCCGGCCTGGTGGATCGGGCGAAGCGGCGAGGCGCGCACCGTCGCCGTCGGCCGCGCAAGCCATGCGCCCGCATGATGCTGCACCAGGACGGCAGTCGGTTCGCCTGGCTGGCTGGCGCGCCCGAACTGCACCTGATCGTGACCCTGGACGACGCGACCAGCACGATCCACTCGGCCTTCCTGGTCGAGGAGGAGGGCACGGCCTCGACCTTGCGCGCGCTGCTCGACGTGTTCACGGCCGGGGGTCTTCCGGCGAGCCTTTATACCGACCGGGGCAGTCACTACTTCCACACGCCTGAGGCAGGCAGCAAGGTGGACAGGACCCGGCTGACCCAGGTGGGCCCGGCGCTCGATCGTCTGGGTGTCGAGCACATCGCGGCATACTCGCCCGAGGCGCGCGGACGCTCGGAGCGCGCCTTCGGCACGCTGCAGGATAGCTTGCCCAAGGAACTCGCGCTCGCCGGCATCGCCATGATTGAGGCGGCCAGCCGCTTCATCCGCGCGGTCTACCTGCCGGCGCACAACGCCCGCTTCGCGGTGGCGCCGGAGCTGCCCGAGAGCGCCTTCGTGACGGTGACGGACCGGGCCGCACTGGTCGAGATTCTGTGCGTCGAGGAAGAGCGCATCGTGGCGCGCGACAACACCGTCGGCCTTGGTCGGCTCCGGCTCCAGTTGCCGCCAAGTCCGTTGCGTCACCACTTCGTCAAGGCCCGCGTCAAGCTGCGCGTCTATCCCGACGGCACTCTCGCCGTCGCCCATGGACCCCGTGTCATCGCCCGCTACGACAAGGAGGGAACCCTGATCGACCCACAACGACCGGCGCTGGGGGCCGCGGCGTGAAACGCTTCGACGCCGCGCAACCCCAGCGCCCCGTGGATATGTGGACGACGCTCCGCGCCGCCCACATCCCCACAGGGCCATCAACAACAGAAGCGGACAACCATTGTGCTAAAAAAACGGTCAACTCAATGTGCTACCGACAGGTTCCAACGGCGGCGCGACCGGATAGACTGACGTTATGAGCCGTGTCATCGACGCATCGCCCGCGACTTGGCCCAACCTGGTCGCCATGTTCTTCGACCAGGCCGCGCGCCTGGGCGATCGACCCTGGCTGTGGGCGAAGCGTGACGGCGCGTTCCGGCCGACCCGCTGGGACGAGGCGGCACGCGACGTGACCGCGCTGGCCCATTCCCTGCGCGGCCTGGGCATCGCGCCGGGCGATCGCATCGCCCTCGTCGCCGAGAGCCGGCCGGAATGGGCGATCGCCGACTTCGCGATCATGGCGGCGGGCGGCGTGACCGTGCCGGCCTACGTCACGAACACGGCCGCCGATCATCGTCACGTGCTGAACGACAGCGGCGCGCGCGTCGTGATCGTCTCGACCGCCAAGCTGGCCGAGCGGGTGATGGAGGCCGCGGCCGAGTGCCCTTCGGTCGAAACCGTCGTGGCGATCGAACCGGTCAAGCAGAGGGGAGCCGTGCGCGTCGCCGCGTGGTCGGACCTTATGGCGGCGCGGCCCCCCGACGGTGCGCCGCTGGGCGGCCAGAGCCGCGACGACATCGCGTGCCTGATCTACACGTCCGGCACGGGCGGCACGCCCAAGGGCGTCATGCTGAGCCACGGCGCGATCCTGCACAACGTGCGCGGCGCCCGGCGCCTGTTCCACTCCATCGGCCTGAACGACGAGGTGTTCCTGTCGTTCCTGCCGCTCAGCCACGCGTACGAGCACACCGCGGGTCTAATGTTCCCCGTGGCGATCGGCGCCCAGGTCTACTTCGCGGAAAGCGTCGGCGAGCTATCCCGCCATTTCGTCGAGGTCCGCCCGACCATCGTGACCTGCGTGCCCAGGCTGTACGAGGTCCTGCGCGAGCGCATCCTGGGCCAGGTGCACAAGAACACGGGGCTGAAGCGTCGCCTGTTCGACCTGGCGCTCGACATCGGGCTGCGCCGGCACGGCGCGGGCGGCCGTGTAGGCCTGCTGGAGCAGCTGATCGACCCGCTGCTCGATCGCCTGGTGCGCAGCAAGGTGGCCGCGCGCTTCGGCGGCCGACTCAAGGCATTCGTCTCGGGCGGCGCGCCGCTCAACCCTGAGGTCGGCCTGTTCTTCCTGGCGCTCGGCGTTCGCGTGCTGCAGGGCTACGGCCAGACCGAATCGGCACCGGTGATCAGCGCCAATCTGCCCGAGCGCAACAAGATCGCGACCGTCGGTCCGCCGCTGGAGGATGTCGAGGTGCGCATCGCCGAGGACGGCGAGATCCTGGTGCGTGGCGAGCTGGTCATGAAGGGCTACTGGCGCAACGAGGCGGCCTCGCGCGCCGCGCTGGTCGACGGCTGGCTGCACACCGGCGACATCGGCCACCTGGATGAGGACGGCTACCTCGTCATCACCGACCGTAAGAAGGACATCATCGTCAATTCGGGTGGCGACAACGTCGCCCCCCAGCGCGTCGAAGGCATGTTGACGCTGCAACCGGAAGTCGCCCAGGCCGCCGTGTTCGGCGACCGCCGGCCCCATCTGGTGGCCCTGCTGGTACCCGATGCGGATGGCCTGCGTGCGCAGGGCGTCGACGCCCGCGACGCGGAGGCCGTACACCAAGCGCTGGGCGACGCGGTGAGTCGCGCCAACGAGAAGCTCTCGGTCATCGAGAAGGTCAAGCGCTTCGCCCTCGCCGACGAGCCGTTCACCATCGACAATGGCCTGATGACCGCGACGTTGAAGGTGCGCCGGCACGCGGTGCTCGCGCGTTATCGCGAGCGCATCGAGGCGCTTTGGGCCTGACCGCGTGACCGACCCTTTCGACATCGGCCGCTTCTCGCTTGATCCCGACGACGCTTGGACCCTGCCGGCGCCCTACTACACCGCGCCCGAGGTGTTCGACGCCGAACAACGCGCCATCTTCCGTGCCACGTGGCGTTTCATGGGCCATGTCAGCGAGCTGGCGAACGCAGGCGACTACCTGGCGCGGTCGATCGCCGGCTCCGATGTGTTTGTCTTGCGCGATCAGGCCGGTGTGTTGCGCGGATTCCACAATGTCTGCCGACATCGAAGCCATCGCCTGCTGCCCGGGTCCTCGGGCCAGGTCCGCGCCGTCATCACCTGCCCGTACCACTCCTGGGCCTACGGCCTGGACGGCCGGCTGCGCACGGCACGCAACAGCGAGAACGTACGCGCCTTCGATGCTAGCGCCTTCGGTCTGCTGCCGGTACGCACCGAGACGTGCGGCGGCTTCGTCTTCGTCAACCTCGATGACGACGCTCCAGCGCTACATGCCCAATCTCGACCGCATGGTCCGCGTCGATCGCCAGGACTTCGACATCGCGGCCAACTGGAAGGTCGTCGCCGAGGACGGCATCGACGGCTACCACGTGTTCCTGTCCGGGCCGGCGCATCGTGCGTTCGGCCGGTTCATGGACGGCCACGGCCTACGCATGATCAACCGGCCGGACTGGATCCTGCTGCACGCCGGTCCGGGCTCGCCGGACAGCGGCGTCTACGACTACCGCTCGAACATCGGCAAGGGCCAGACGCCGGACTACGTGACCTTCTTCCTGTGGCCCGACCTGCTGATCTTCACGTTCCCGCACGTGGGCGCGGTGTGGAGCTTCCCGATGACGCCCACGGGGCCCGAACGCACCCACGAGGAGGTGGTCGCCTACACGCCCGGCGGGTGCGCTCTCGACGAGGTCACCGCTGCGGCGGTGCGCTGGATGGCCGAGGTGCTGGGGCCGGAGGACGTCGCGCTGAACGTGGGCGTGCAGCAGGGCCTGCGCTCGCCCGCCAGACGCCAGGGCCGGCTGCTGATCGACGCGGCGCGCGGCGATATGAGCGAGCATGCCATCCACTGTTTCCAGGCGTGCGTGCTGGAGGCCCTGGGGCGCCTGCCGGCCGGCTCGGCCGCGACGCTCCTTTCACCCCCGACCGAGGTGGGGTGAGCCGGGAAGCCTATCCGGCGGCTCCATGGAATCCGGCGCGCACCGCCGCGAGCGCGATGCCGACCGCCGCGGCCGTGGGATCGACCACGGGCACGCCGAGCGCGACGCGCAACCGGTCATTGTAGCGGGCCATGCCGGCGCACGCCGGCACGATCACCTGGGCGCCGTCCTCCTCGACGAGGCGGCGGGCGTTGTCGATCATCGCCGGCAGGCCGCGCGTCTCGTCGGGCAGGCCGACCACGGGGATGCCGACAGCGCGCACCCCCGCCACACGCGCCCCGATGCCGAGCGAACGGTTCTGCCGGTGATGCCCGGCGATGTCGCCCGCCAGATTGGTGACGATGCCGATCCGCTCGCCGAGGTTGAGGCCAGCGGTCAACCCCGCCTCGCCGATGCCGATCACCGGCTTGCTCGTGACCTCGCGCACCGCGTGGATCCCCGGATCGCCGAAGCACGCGATGACGAAGGCGCCGGCGTCGTTGTCGTACCGCTCGACGAGCCGGCATAGCGGCCCGACCACTACCGCCGCGTCCATCGCGGTCTGGATGCCCTTGGGCACGTCGTCCAGGGTCAGGCAGGTAATCGGCGGGCCGTCGCGGAAGCGCAGGCCCTCGAGCCCACGGTCGAGGTGCGCCGTGACCTCAGCGTCGCTGTTCGGGTTGATGACGACGATGGCGTTCATGCTGTCCTGGCCTCGGCCAGGCCGAGCTCCTGCTTCATGTGCTCGCGCATCACGTACTTCTGGATTTTTCCGGTCACGGTCATGGGGAAGCTGTCGACGAACTTCACGTAGCGAGGGATCTTGTAGTGGGCGATCTGGCCCTGGCAGAAGGCGCGGATGTCCTCGGCGCTGGCCGCGACGCCCGGCTTCAGCTTGATCCAGGCGCACAATTTCTCGCCCATGCGCGCGTCGGGCACGCCGATCACCTGCACGTCGGCGACCGCCGGGTGGCGGTGGAGGAACTCCTCCACCCTGCGCGGGTAGACGTTCTCGCCGCCGCGGATCACCATGTCCTTGATGCGCCCGACGATGTTGCAATAGCCCGCGTCGTCGAGCGTCGCCAGGTCGCCCGTGTGCATCCAGCCGGCGCGGTCGATCGCCTCGTCCGTGCGCGCCGGATCGTCCCAGTAGCCCAACATGACCGAGTAGCCGCGCGTGCAGAGTTCGCCCGGTGTGCCCGGCGGCACGACGCGACCCTCGGCGTCGACGATCTTGACCTCGACGTGCGGGTGGATGCGCCCGACGGTCGAGACGCGCTTGTCGAGCGGGTCCGCCGGCGACGTCTGGAAGCTGACCGGGCTAGTCTCGGTCATGCCGTAGGCGATGGTGACCTCGGCCATGTGCATGTCGCTGACGACGCGCTTCATCACCTCGATCGGGCACGGCGAGCCGGCCACGATGCCCGTGCGCAGGCTGGTCAGATCGAAGCGCCTGAACTCCGGATGGTCGAGCTCGGCGATGAACATGGTCGGTACGCCGTAGAGCCCCGTGCAACGTTCCGCCGCCACCGTCTCCAGCACGGCCAACGGATCGAACGCCTCGCCAGGGTAGACCATCGCCGCGCCATGGGTGACGCACGCCAGGTTGCCGAGCACCATGCCGAAGCAGTGGTAGAGCGGCACCGGGATGCACACCCGGTCGCGCTCGGTCAGCGCCAGCGACTCGCCAATAAAGTAGCCGTTGTTGAGGATGTTGTGGTGGCTAAGCGTCGCCCCCTTGGGCGCGCCGGTGGTGCCGCTGGTGAACTGGATGTTGACGGCGTCGTCGAACTGCAGCCGCGCGCCGATTTCGGCCAAGCGCGCGCGTTCAGCCGCGCGGCCACGCGCCGCCACGGCATCGAACGGGATCGCGCCGGGCAGCGTCCCGTCGCCGACCACGATGACCGTCTCGAGCCGTGACAGTCGGGCCTGGCCCAACTCGGCCACCATCGCCAGGTAGTCGCTCGACTTAAACCGCGTCGCCGTGACCAGGGCGCGGCAACCCACCTTGTTGAGCGCGTACTCCAGCTCGGCCAGGCGGTACGCCGGGTTGATGTTGACCAGCACGAGCCCTGCCTTGGCGGTGGCGAACTGAGTGACGACCCACTCGGCGTTGTCGGGCGACCAGATGCCGACGCGATCCCCCGGCTCCAGCCCGAGCGCGAGAAGCCCGGCGGCGAACGCCTCGACCCGACGCGCGAGCCCGGCGTAGGTCCAGCGCACCGATTGGGAGCGGACAACCAGTGCGTCGCGCTCGGCCCAGCGCGCGACGGCGCCGTCCAGATGCTCGCCGATCGTCGTGCCGATCAGCGGCACCGACGCCGCGCCGTGGACATAGCTACGGGTCAACCCTGCCATGGCGCGCAGTATAGGCGGTTCAGACGCCGCACCGTGGGATCACTTCATCCCACGTCCCGGTGAACACCTTGGCATCGCTTTCGAAAGCGTCGAGTTTGGCTTGCAGGAGGAACGCCGTGGAATCGCCGCCGAGCCGCATGCGCGTCTCGATGCGCACCGACCAGCCGTCGCGTTCATAGGCCACGCGGCGCTGAGTCTCCGTCACGGCCGAGGCGGGGTCGCCCTCGCCAAAGCTGTGCACGCCCTGGCCCCAGCCCTCGTGGATGAGCCCGATGTCGTCGAGGCGGAAGCGGCCGCGATCGCGCACCGAAACCAAACGCGTCGTGCCCGTGGCGTCTGCCGCGAGCGCCTGGCGGCCGCGTGTCGGCGCGCGCAGCACGGTGAAGGCGCGTTCCGGCGCGCACTCCGCCGGGCCGAACGGCGCCAGCGTCGTGTCGGTGGCCTTCGGCGCGCGCACCGGCAGGGTCAGGGAGCCGGAGCCGAGCGCGACCGTCAGTGTCACGGGCTCGGGCGCAGGCCAGACCACGGGCCAGTACGATGTGCCGAGCGCGACGCGCACCCGGTGCCCGGCCGGGAAGGCGTGCGCGCAGTCGTTGAGCGCGAGCCGCACCCGGTAGCTCCGCCCCGGCTCCAGGGGTTCGGGCCGTTCGTGCCCGCCGCGGTGGGTCAGGTTGAGCACGCCGTACGTCACGCGCACGGAGCTGCCGTCGGGCGCCACATCGCACAGGCGCACAACGAGTTGGGCTACGGGCCGGTCGGCGGCGACGTTGATGGCGAGCACCGGCGCGCCTAGGATGTCGAGTGGGCGATCCAACGGTTCTGAGTCGAACACCGGGGCGACGGCATCGTCCTCGCGCTGGTCGGTCGCCAGATCAGGACCCAGGCCGTAGGGGCACCAGTCGCTGGAAGCGCGGCCCGCCACGGTCGGCGACGCCACCGAACTCGCCGCGTTCGATGCCGTGCGCGTGCGCGAAAGCCCCTGCTCGCCAAGCCACATGTCCAGACCCGGTGCGGCGGGGTCGGGCCAGGCGTGCGCGGCCACCCAACGGCCGCGGCGCACCGGGATCTCGGCCAGCGGTGGTTCCCACTCCTGCATCCAGACGCGGATCGGCGGCTCGTCCATGACGCCGGTGGCGCGGCCCTTGAGCCAGTGGTCCCACCAGCGCAGCGTCTCCTGCAGGTACCCGATCAACGGACCCGGCCCGCCCTCGTAGGGGAAGCAATGCCCCACGGCCCGATCAGGGCCTTCTTGGGGCAGGTCAGATGGCGCATCAGGCGTGGGATGGCGTTTGAGTAGCCGTCGGCCCAGCCGCCCACGGCGTAGACCGCGCACTGGATCGCGCCGTAGTCCTCGCACACCGAACCCTGGCGCCAGTAGTCGTCGCGGGTCTGGTGCTCGAGCCAGGCCAGCACCGGCGGCCGGACCACCTCGAGGCGTTGCTGCCACATGGCGCGCCACGCGGCGCCAACCACCACTGGGTCGGGCGGCGTCGGCAAGTAGCCGAGGAACGTGGCGCCCCAGCCCATGGTGTCCATCAGCACGCAACCGCCCATGTAGTGCATGTCATCGGCGTAGCGGTCGTCGGTGGAAGCGACAGTGATGATCGCCTTGAGCGCAGGCGGACGACGGGCCACCACCTGCAAGCTGTTGAAGCTACCCCACGAGATGCCGGTCATGCCCACCTTGCCGTCGCACCACGGCTGCGCCGCGATCCAGGCGATGGCGGTGACCGCGTCGTCCTGCTCGGAACGCAGGTACTCGTCCTGCAGCACGCCCTCAGAGTCGCCGGACCCGACGATGTCCAGGCGGATGCACGCGTACCCATGCGCGGCGAGGTAGCCGTGCACGCGCTGGTCTTCCAGCGTCTGACGGTCGCGCTTGCGGTAGGGGATGTACTCGAGGATCGCCGGAACAGGCGACGTCTCGGCCCCGGCGGGCAGTCAGACGCGCGCCGCCAGTCGCCGTCCGTCCGGCATCGGGATCCACAGGTTCTCGATGTCGACGACGGACACCGGCGGTATCGCGATACGTGTTGTCATGGCACTCCCCTCGTCCCCGAGCCTGCGCGATTGTATACGCCTGCACCCTGCGCGTAACATTGCGCGAGCGCAGGGGAGTGCGACCATGGATGTGAACTTCAGCCGCGATGACAAGGACGTGTGCGCCCGGGCGCGGGGTTCGCCGAGAAGCATCTTTTCCCCCACGAGGAGGAACTCGACGTTAACGACCACCTGCCGGAGGAGACGGAGGAGGCGATCCGTCAGGCGGTACGCGACTACCACCTGAACGCGGTCAACCACGCGGTCGAATGGGGCGGCCAGGGCAGGTCGTCCAGTTGATGATCGTTAACGAGGAGGTCGCCAAGGCGACGGGCGCCCTGTGGGGCCGCGTCTGGCTGCCGCCCATGTGCCTGAAGGACGGCACGCGCGAGCAGAAGGAGGAGATCCTGCGCCCGGCCTGCGCCGGCAAGGTCTTCGTCGCGTTCTGCACGTCGGAACCGGGCGCGGGCTCGGATGCCGGGGGCGTCCGCACGAGCGCGGTGCTGCGCGGCAACCACTGGGTCGTCAACGGCGAGAAATGCTTCGCGAGCTTTTCCGAAGGCGCCGACTTGGCGCTGCTGACCACCATCGTCGACAGTGATCCGAAGAAGCCGACGCTGCTGATCATCAACCCGAAGACCAAGGGCTACAACATCAAGCGCCTGCCAAGCTTCATGCAGCGCTCGGGCCACGGCCATCCCGAGGTCGATATCCGCGACATAAAGGTGCCCGCCGATGCGATGCTCGGCGAGGTGGGCCAGGGTTTCGAGCTGACCAAGGACTGGTTCGTCGAAGCGCGCCTCGCCATAGCCGCGCGCTCGATCGGCATGGCGATCCGCGCGACCGAGTTGGCCGAGGCCTACGCCGCCAAGCGCGTCCAGTTCGGCCGCCCGATTGGCGATTTTCAGGCGATCGAGTTCATGATCACCGAGATGGCGGCGGACATCATGACCGGCAAGAGCATGCTCTACCGCGTGTGCGCCGAGATCGACGGCGGGCTCGACCGCAAGCATGCCCACGCCAAGGCCAGCGCGACAAAGTGGTACTGCTCGGAAGCCGGCTGGCGCGTGGTCGACAAGGCGTTGCAGATCTTCGGCGAGCGTGGCGCCATGTGCGAGAACCCGGTCGAGCGGCTCCACCGTGACGTGCGGCTCGAGCGCATCTGTGAAGGCACGTCCGAGATCCAGAAGGTCATCATCGGCGGCCATATCCGCAAACGCGGTCTC
>Ga0194131_10000407_pt1 | contig 72405 bp, 61 predicted proteins | sample TA2KigO120mmetaG_FD_148631 | JGI IMG/M metagenome (GOLD analysis project Ga0194131, IMG submission 148631) | Freshwater microbial communities from Lake Tanganyika, Tanzania - TA2015053 Kigoma Offshore 120m | ecosystem: Environmental > Aquatic > Freshwater > Lake | place: Tanzania: Lake... | reverse complement strand
GGACTCGAAGTATTTCGCCGTGGGCAAGCTCGGCCGCGACCAGGTGGCCGACTACGCCGCGCGCAAAGGCCAGGCCCTCGCCGAAGCCGAGCGCTGGCTCGGCCCGTGGCTGAACTACGACCCGGCGGCGAAATGATGCGGTGGTTTGGCCGCACAACGACCCTCGGGCCGATCTGGAGATCGCCGCTCCTCACGCGAAGCCCAGTTCCTTCGCCACGCCCTGCATCGCGGCGATGACGTGCTGGATGTGGTCGTCGAGCGGCAGGCCGAGCAACGCGGCGCCTTGCTCGATGTCCTCGCGCTTCACGGCGGCGGCGAAGGACTTCTGCTTCATCTTCTTTTTCACGCTGCCCGGGGCCATGCCCGCGAGTTTCTCGGGCCGCACGTAGGCGACGGCGGTGATGAAGCCGCTCAATTCATCCACGGCGAAGAGCGCCTTGCGAATCGGGCGGTCGCGCGGAAACTCGGCGAGATTCCACTCCGCGTGCGAGAGGATCGCGCCGGTGATTTCCTCGTCCACGCCATGCGCGCGGAGGATCGCCGCCCCCTCGCGTGTGTGCGCCGGCGGTTCGGGCCAGCGCTCGTAGTCGAAGTCGTGCAGCAGTCCCGTCAATCCCCATTGTTCGATGTCGGCGCCGAAGTGCGCGGCGTAGTGGCGCATCGCGGCCTCGACGCCGAGCGCGTGCTTGCGCAGCGACTCGGATTGCGTGAACTCGGCGAGGAGGCTCCAGGCTTGGTCGCGGGTCATGGCGGTGGAACGGGTGGCGGTTGACGGGCTGCATATCGAAATCCGCGCCGCGAATCCAGCGGGTAATCGCAGCCGGACGAGGCTTGCCCTCGGGTTGCGGTTCGCTACAGTCCGCGCACCAACCATGAAGACCCGACTGTTCATACCCCTCCTCGCCACCAGCGCGCTTCTCGCGCTCACCACCGCCTCCGCCGCCGACAAGGACTGGATCGTGCTTTTCGACGGCAAAGTCAGCGAGCGTCTGCGCGGCTTCAAGCAGGAGGGATTCCCCGACAAGATGTGGATCATCGATGGCAACGCGCTCAAGACCGTGCCCGGCCGCGGCGTGGACCTCATCACGAAGGACAAATTCAAGGACTTCGAGCTCGAGCTCGAATGGAAGGTTGCGCCGGGCGGCAACTCCGGCGTGATGTATCGCGTGAACGAATCGGTCGGCAACGCCTCGTGGCACACGGGACCGGAGATGCAGATTCTCGACGACGACAAGCACGGCGACGGCAAGAACCCGAAGACGAGCGCCGGCTCGCTTTACGCGCTCATCGAGCCGAACGCGAAAAAGAAACTCAAGCCCGTGGGCGAGTTCAACTCGGCGAAGATCGTGTTCAAGGACAACCGCGTCGAGCACTGGCTCAACGGCGAGAAGGTGGTCGAGTTCAAGTGGGGCAGCCCCGACCTGCAGCAGCTCATCACCAAGAGCAAGTTCGCCGGCATGCCGCGGTTCATGAAGGAGGATGAGGGCCACATCACGTTCCAGCATCACGGCCAGGAATTCTGGCTTCGCAACGTGCGCGTCCGCCGGCTGTAACGCGCGCGCGGGCCGCCGGCTGCGTTTTCGGCGAGTGTGAACGAACGCTGACGGCTTCAAGGTTGACGCGACTCTCATCGCTCCTACGATGGCCGCGCTTTTCGCCGACCATGAGCTCGACCAAGTCCACCGCTGACATTCCGGTCTTTCCGCCGCCTGCCGCAGCCTCGCAGCGCGCGCACGTCAAGTCCCTCGCCGAGTATTGCGGGCGCTACGCGGAGTCCATCAAGGACACGGACGCGTTCTGGGCGGGCGAGGCCGCGCGCATTTCGTGGTTCGGCAAGTGGGACAAGGTCGCCGACTGGGACTTTCACACGGTGGACATCAAGTGGTTCACCGGCGGCAAGCTGAACGCCTGTTACAATTGCGTGGACCGCCACGTCGAAGCCGGGCACGGCGCCGTGACCGCGCTCCTCTGGGAGGGCAACGACCCGGAAGACACGCGTCGCGTCACCTACGCCGAGCTGCACGCACAGGTGCAGCGCGCCGCCAACGCGCTCAAATCCCTCGGCGTGCGCAAGGGCGACCGCGTGTGCATCTACTTGCAGATGATTCCCGAGCTCGCGGTCGCGCTGCTCGCGTGCGCGCGCATCGGCGCGGTGCACTCGGTCGTGTTCGGCGCGTTCTCGGCGGACTCGCTCGTCACGCGCATCAACGATTCCTCGTGCAAGCTCATCATCACGCAGGACACCGGCGTCCGCGGCACCAAGTGCGACATCCCGATGAAGGCCAACGCGGACAAGGCCGCGCCGCGCACACCGTCCGTGGGGAAAATCCTTGTCGTGCGTCGCACCGGAACACCCGTCGAGATGCAGCCCGGCCGCGATGTGTGGTGGCACGAAGCCCTCGCCGCCGCCGCGCCCGAGTGCAAGCCGGAGGTGATGGACGCCGAGGACCCGCTGTTCATCCTCTACACGAGCGGTTCGACCGGGAAGCCCAAGGGCGTGCTGCACACCACGGGCGGCTACCTCACCTACGTCGCGAGCACGCATCACTACGTGTTCGATTACCAGCCCGGCGAGACTTACTGGTGCACGGCGGACATCGGCTGGGTCACGGGCCACAGCTACATCATTTACGGGCCGCTCGCCAACCGCGCGACCACGCTCATGTTCGAAGGCGTGCCGAACTTCCCCGACTTCGGCCGGTTCTGGCAGGTCGTCGCGAAGCACAAGGTGAACATCTTCTACACCGCGCCGACGGCGTTGCGGGCGCTGATGAAGGAAGGCGACGCATGGCCGCAGGCGCACGACCTCACCTCGCTGCGCCTGCTCGGCACCGTGGGCGAACCCATCAAGGAGCCGGAGTGGAACTGGTATTTCAAAGTCATCGGCCAGTCGCGCTGCCCCATCGTGGACACGTGGTGGCAGACCGAGACCGGCGGCATCCTCATCTCGCCGCTGCCGGGCGCGACACCGACCAAGCCCGGCTCGGCGACGCTGCCGCTCTTTGGCGTGCAGCCCGCGCTCGTGGACGACTCGGGCGCGGAACTCACCGGCAACGACGTGCGCGGCAACCTTTGCCTCAAGGCGAGCTGGCCGGGCCAGATGCGCACCGTGTTCGGCGACCACCAGCGGTTCGTGGACACTTATTTCAAGCGCTTTCCCGGAAAGTATTTCACCGGCGACGGCTGCTGGCGTGACGCGGACGGCTACTATTGGATCACGGGCCGCGTGGACGACATCCTCATCGTCTCAGGCCACAACATCGGCACGGCGGAGGTCGAGGGTGCAATCGGCGCGCACCCGTCCGTGGCCGAGGCCGCGGTGGTCGGCTACCCGCACGACATCAAGGGCTACGCCATCTACGCCTTCGTCACGCTCAAGACCGGCCAGGCCGCGGGCGACGGCGTGAAGAAGGAGATCAACGCCAAGGTCCGCGAGATCCTCGGCCCGCACGCGACCCCGGAGAAAATCCAGTTCACCGACGGCCTGCCGAAGACCCGTTCCGGAAAAATCATGCGTCGCATCCTGCGCAAGATCGCCGAGAACGAGTTGGACCACCTCGGCGACATCTCGACGTTGGCGGATCCAGCCGTGGTCGAGTCACTGGTAAAGGGGCGGGTCTGAACACTGAGGACGCGGGGAGAAGAGCTGATGTCACGCGCCCGGTTGCGCGAACCAGGGCGGCCGACCTGCGGCCCGTTCACGGGCACGAAAAAGGCGGCCGGCCTTTCGGCCGACCGCCTCGTGATTCGTTGTCAGTGAGGACTACTTCTTCGGGGCGTTGCACTTCGGGCAGATTTCCTTCTTCGCGGAGGCTTCCTTGCAGCACTTGTGCTCGCACTTGTCGGCGCCACCGGCCTTGTCGCAGCAGCCACCCTTCTTGATTTCCTTCGGCTTGTCCTGCGCCATTGCAACGGCGAGGGACATCGCGAACGCGAACGCGGCCACGGTCAGAACTTTGGTCAGCTTCATAGCATTTCCTTTCGACTACCGGTCAACTGTCTGATGTTTTGCCCAACCATCCGACACATCGCCCGGGCACCATGCCGGGGCGACGTCGGGTGCGGTTTAGACGGGCGAATGGTTGGCATATTCAGAACTGCTTGTCTACTGCCTCTTGGCCGGTTTCGGACCCCGTTTCCCGGAGAATCGACCCAATTCCCGACCTCACTTTGGGCAGAGACCCACGGCGTGCCATTGAAACCCGTCCCGGAACGCGCCGCAACCGCGGCTAGCCGGGGCCACGCCGGGTTTTCTCTTCCTCGCCGACTGCCCGTGTCCCATGCTGTTGCCGTGTCAGGTGTCATCGCCATCGTCGGCCGGCCCAACGTCGGCAAGTCCGCGCTGTTCAACCGCATCGCCGGCCGCCGCATCGCCATCGTCCACGACCAGCCGGGCGTCACCCGCGACCGCGTCACGGCCGAGGTCGAGTGGCACGGACGGCCTTTCACGCTCGTGGACACGGGCGGCATCGGGCTGCTGCGCGGGGAAAAAGCGCAGGACGTCATCGTCAAGGCCGCGCTGGAGCAGGTCGAACTCGCAATCGAGGCCGCGCACGCGGTCATCCTCGTGGTGAACGTGCAGGAGAGCGTGGCGCCGCTGGACTTGGAAGTGGCGTCCCGTTTGCGCCGCAGCGGCAAGCCCGTCCTCGTCGCCGTGAACAAGGCCGACAACCACCCGGCGAGCGAACAATCGATTGAGTTTTCACAACTGGGCTTTGAAAAACTCTTCCCCGTGTCCGCCATTCACGGGTTGGGGATTGATCACCTTGTCACCGAGACGCTCAAGCTGCTGCCGCCGTGGAATCCGCCGGACGAGCACGCCCCCGCAACCGGGGCGGCCGAGGCCCCGCGGCCACTCCGACTTGCGATCGTCGGCCGGCCCAATGTCGGCAAGTCCTCGATCATCAACGCGCTCACCCGAAGCGAACGGGTCGTCGTGAGCCCGATCCCAGGCACCACGCGCGACGCGGTGGACGTGCCATTCTCCGTCGAGACCGACGGCGTGAAGCAGAACTACGTGCTCGTGGACACCGCGGGCATGCGCAAGGCGCGGCGCGTGGACGACTCGGTCGAGTTCTTCAGCGTCCAGCGGACGGTCGAGTCCATCGAACGCGCCGACCTCGTCGTGCTTGTCATGGACGCCGAGAGCGGCGTGCTCGAGCAGGACAAGAAGATCGCCGACAAGATCGTGGACGCGCGCAAGGCGTGCATCCTCGTCGTCAACAAATGGGACCTGGTGGCCGAGGCGGTGCGCCAGGCGCGGATGGAGGAGATCGAACGGCGGCTGAGCAAATCCGGCCGCGCCGCGCCCAAGAGGATGACGACGCTGGCGGAGTTCGGCGAATGGGTGCAGGAGAAGCTGTTCTTCCTCGACTACGCGCCGGTCATCTTCACGTCGGCCAAGGATGGGTTCCAACTCGACCGGTTGCTGGAATCGGTCCGTTACGTTGCGGCCCAGTTGCAGCAAAAGGTCCCCACCGCGCTGCTCAACCGCACGCTGCAGGACTTCATCGAACGCCGCCAGCCCGTGAGCACCCAGGGCCACCGGCTCAAGTTCTTCTATGCGACCCAGGTGCGGCAGGCGCCTCCAACCTTCCTGTTGTTCGTGAACCGGGACGAACTCTTCTCGCGGCCCTACGAGAAAAACCTCGCCGACCACCTGCGGAAAACCTTCGGCTACGAAGGCTGCCCGCTCGTGCTCGTGCCCAAGCCGCGCCCGAAACACGAATGGTCCGAGGACGACAGCAGGAAGACCCAAATCCGACCGGCGAGAACCTCCGGGCCACTCCGCGAAAAGGGCCGCCCGGGCTCCAAACCGCGCCCCGGTGGCGCCCGGCACGCCAAGCCCGGCTCCGAATGGCCTCGCGCGAAGGACAACCGGCCGCGACACGCTCGCGACCGGACGCGGCGCTGATGCCTCGGGGCTTCACCCGCGAGGCCCGGCGCAGTCGAACAGTTGCCGCTCGCGGATCATCCGCGCCACCTCCTGCCCGGCTCCGATCTCGACGAACGTGCCGTATCTGGTTGCGTCGAGATTGACCTGAAGCGCCTTCTGGTTCGTGCCCGGAACTTCGCGGCTCATGCGAGCGGGAGGATGTATCCGCGCCCGGTGGGCGCGAGTTGGAAAACGCGGTGCGCGGACAGTTTTCGTATTCAGAAGACGGTCACGGGCACGCGCAAGAAACGGTGCCATCACCGTCTGAACCCTGAATGCTGAATACTCCCCCTCACCGCGCGCCGGTCCCGAGCAGCACCGCCGGCACGGTGCGCGCGAGAATCTTGAAGTCGAGCCACAACGACCAGTTGTCGATGTATTCGAGGTCGAGCCGCACCCATTCGGTGAAGCTGCTCACGTTGTTGCGCCCGCGAATCTGCCACAGGCACGTGAGTCCGGGCTTCACGCTCAGCCGCCGGCGGTGCGCCGGATCGTCGAAGCGCCGCACCTCGCCCACCGGCAGCGGCCGCGGCCCGACGAGGCTCATCTCGCCGCGCAGCACGTTCCATAATTGCGGCAGCTCATCCACGCTGTAGCGCCGGAGCAGGCGGCCCAGCGGCGTCACGCGCGGGTCGTTGCTCACCTTGAACACGGGGCCGGACATCTCGTTGAAGGCCGCAAGCTCCGCCTGCCGCTGCTCTGCGTCGCCCTCCATCGTGCGGAACTTGAGCATCGTGAATGGCTGGCCGTTGAGCCCGCAGCGCGCCTGCCGGAAGAGCGCCGGGCCGCGCGACGTGAGCCGGATCAGGAGCCCGATCACCAGCATCGGCACCGCGGCCGCCGCGAGGAACACGAACGCGCCGACCACGTCCACCACCTGCTTCACCACGCTCTGCCACGCAAGCTCCGGCACCGTGCGGAACACCAGCGTGGGCCGGCCGAGCAGGTCGTCCGCGGTCGTCTGCGAAATCTGTGTCCGGAAAAAATCCGCCAGCAGGCACGCCTCCACACCCTCCAGCTCGCAGATTTGAATGGCGCGCTCGACGTGCTCGAACACCGTGTGGCGCGCGCTGAGCACGACCGTGTTGGCCGAGTGCTCGTGCAGCAGGCCGGCGAGCTGCTCCACCGGGGTCGTCGTGGGATCGAGCCGCGCGAGCACCTCGACCTGTTCGGCGGCTTCGCCACGAAACTCGGCCGCGAGCTTGTCCGTTTCATCCACGGGCCCGACGAGAATCACCCGCCGGAGGTTTTGGGCCGCGCCAAGCTTCGTCGCGCCCCAGCGCCGCTGGAGCTCCTCCTTGGCGAACACGAGCGCGAAACTTGTGAACCCAAACAGGATCGGCACCGACCGCGACGGCAGGTCGCGCGCCAGAAACATCACAAGCACGAGCCCCATCACGGCGAGCACGCACGACTTGAACAGCAGCCACGCCGTTTGGCCGCGCGACGCTCCCGCCGCCCGGCGGTAGAAGCCCTGCGTCCACAGGACAAACCCCGCCAGCGGCATGGTGAACACAAACAGCCAGAAGTAATCCTCCCACGGTCCGATGCGCCGGGTGCCGCCGAAAACCTCAAGTTCCCAGTGCGAACGGATGACATGCGCCAGCCAGAACCCGATGGCGAACAGGCCGGCGTCCTGGAACAGTTGCAGCCGGTGTCGGAGTTGTCGCTGGCGGCGGAGCATGGCTTGGAGTCAGACGCGTGCGCGCGGGTGATAGCTCAATTTAACGGCGGGCCCGCGGCAAGTTGAAACTCGGGAACCGAGGCCGCGATAAAGTCCTTGAGCCGCGCAAAGGTGGCCTCCTCCGCGCCCGGCGCGCACGAGGCGAAGCAGATCACATACGCCCACCGTTGCACGAGCCCGGTGCGCAACTGTTGCAGCGCGCCCGACCACATCCGCTCGCGATGGTCCGCCGTCACCGCGCCGTCGGCCACGAACCAATACACGAACACGCCGCCTCGCGCGACGGGGACGCCGCGCTCGTCGCGGAAGCGGCCGGAGAGCCGGAGCCTCATCACGGGCAGGTTGTAGGCGCGGGGAAGAGTCATCGCCACCGAGGTTGTGTCGCTGCTGTCAATCTGCCACCCGGAGCCGGTGAGACAATACTGTGGTTGATGTAGACTCGTGCGGTCGGCGCCCATCAGCACGACTTGCGAGTCCACCTTGAAGCCGTCACGCGCCGTGTAAACGCGGTGCGCGAAGACGGTGTCCTTCGGAAGCATCGTGTGCACGACCGCCGGCACCGGGACCGGCGCGGACGTGTAATCGAGCACGCGCTCCGGCAGGGCCACGGTGTTCGTCGCGATGATCTGTCCGCCCTCGCCGCGCACCGGCGCGGCGACAAGCTTCACGCCGGGCGCGGCGAGTTTCTGGTTCGTCCGCTGTCGGTGCAAGAACGCCGACGTGAGGCCAATCAACACCAGCACCGACACCGCAAGAAGGGCAAGGCGCCCGGCCGGCACAGGCGCTGCCGAGTCAGCAGGAGCGGGTTCCGCCGGGCGGCCGCTCGCACCGGCCCCCCCCGTCCCATCGGCCCCATCCTCCCGCAGCCAGCGGCCCAACGCGAACACGCCCGCCATCGCCGGCACATACGGCAGCAGGCTCAGCCACGGGCTCGTGTGGACGGCGTTGCCCGCCTTCTGCCCGAACGCATCGGCCGCGATGATGATGCACAACAGCCGCAGCACATTCGCCGCGACCGCGATGGGAACCGCCGAAAGGATCAACACCGCGCGCTTCCACGGCCTTCGGAATCTCACGAACCCATACACCGCCGCGATGGCCGCGATCGCCGTGAGGCTCCGGATGCCGCTGCACGCCGCCGCCACTTCGTAGTGGAAGCGCCCCGCCGGGTCCACGATGGCCGTGCCCGATTGCGTGACGTCGAGCCCGAGGAACACGTGCGAAAGCGCCACCGTGATCTTCGTCGCCAGCAGGCGCAGCGGAAAGGTCGCGGCATCGCCGACGTTCGCCATCGGCACGCAAAAGGCGAACATCACAAACGGAAAAAAAGTCGCGCGAAGCCAGGCCGCGCCCCACATGAGTCCCGTGATCGCCCAGAGCCCGGCGAAGAACGCCACCACCGACACGCGCGCCTGTTGCAGGACGAACCCCGCCGCGTGCAGCGAGATCATCAGCTTCACGAGCGCCAGCGCCGGCCACCACGGGCGCTTGGGCAGCGCCAGCAGTTCGTCGCGCCGCCACCACAGCAACGCCAGCACGACCAGCGGGATGAAGTAGCCGTGCTGGTCGTCCGCGTTCGAGCGCCACGCATTCTCCATCCACAAGAACAGGCTCGGCGTGCGGACGTAGCCGAGCGTCGAGTTGCCCTGCCAGTGGAACAGCGCGACCCACGCGCCGAGCAGCGCGAGGAACACCGCCTTGCGCGGCATCGCCGCCCACACGCGCGCGGCTTCGGACTGGAAATCCCCGCCGGCTTGCGGGCTGGTTGTGGGGGTTTCGGCCATGTGGCGCCGCACAATAGCGCAGTCGCAAGCGCGGGTGAAGCGGCGTGCGCGGCTCAGCGCGCCCGCGCCATCTGGTCGTGAATCCAGCGGTAAGTCTCTTCCAGCCCGTCGCGCAAGCGCGTGTCGGGCTCCCAGCCGAAGACCTGCCGGATGAGCGTGTTGTCGCTGTTGCGGCCGTTCACGCCCTTGGGCGCGGAGAGGTTGTAGCTGCGCTGCAGTTTGATGCCGGCGATGGACTCGGCGATGTCCACCAGCTGGTTGATGCTCACCAGCTCGCTGCTGCCGATGTTGATGGGCTCCACAAATTCACTCGCGGTGAGCATCTGCGTGCCCTTCAGACAGTCGTCGATGAACATGAAGCTGCGGGTCTGCCGGCCGTCGCCCCAGATTTCAATCTCGTGCCGCCCGGTGAGCTTCGCCGTGATGACCTTCCGGCAGATGGCCGCGGGCGCCTTCTCGCGGCCGCCATCGAACGTGCCATGCGGTCCATAGACGTTGTGGTAGCGCGCGATGCGCGTCGCGAGCCCGTAGTCCTCCCGGTAATGACGGCACATCCGCTCGCTGAAAAGTTTCTCCCACCCGTAGCCATCCTCGGGCATCGCGGGATAGGCGTCGGCCTCCTTCAACGCGGTCACGTTCTCGTCGCGCTGCTTGTCGGCGTTGTAAACGCACGCCGACGACGCGAAGAAAAACCGCTGCGCGCCCGCGTCGCGCGCGGCCATGAGCAGGTGCGTGTTGATGAGCACCGAGAGCATGCACAGCGCCTTGTTGTGCTCGATGAAGCCCATGCCGCCCATGTCCGCCGCGAGGTTGTAAATCGTTTGCGCCCCGCGCGCCGCCTGCCCGCACGCGGCCTTGTCCTGCAGGTTGAGCTGGAGATTCTCCGCCGCCGGGAACCTCTGGAACCACTCGTCGAACGGCTTCACGTCCACCGCGCGGACGCGCGCGCCCTGACGTAGCAATTCGCCGGTCAGGTGCCCGCCGATGAACCCGCCCGCGCCGCACACAACGATCAATTCGGATGCCATGGGGTGTTGGGAATTCTCAGTCCGCCGTCGGATGCCACAGTTCGCGAAGCGCGCGCTCCGCCGCCGGCACGTCCGTCCCGTGGCCGATGGGAATGTAACGAATGCCCGGTTGCGAGCCGAGCGAGGGATCGAGCGCGCGCCAGAAATCCACCACGGTCACGCGCGCTTTCGCGCCGAGCAGGTCGGCGGCGCGCAGGCCCCGGAACGCCGCATCCGGCGTCGCGACGAGCACGGTCGTGGCGTCGCGCAGCGCGCCGGCGACCGTGTCGCAAACTTCTGCACGGCCATTCAAGACTGCGCGCGCATTCGCCGACGCGAGCGGGTCGAACGCGACCACCTGGCGCCCCGCATCCGCCAGCGCGAGCGCGAGCGCGATGCCGGCCGACTGCTCGACCACGTCCGACTGCGGCTTGTAGGCGAGCCCGAGCACGGCGACGGCGCCCGAGGATTCGAGGCACGGCAGCAACCGCGCGACAACGCGAGCCGAGAGCCGGCGGTTGTAGGCGTCGTTCTCGCGGATGACCGCGCAGTCCGCGCCAAGCGCCTCCCCGATGAAGTTCAACGCCGCGTTGTCGCGCGGGAAGCACGGCCCGCCGAAGCCCAGCCCGCCGGTCAGGTATTTGCGCCCGATGCGCGAGTCGAGGCCGAGCGCGTCCGACACCGCGTCCACGTTCCCGCCCGGCAGGCGCTCGCACAAATCGGCGAGCATGTTCGCGAAGGAAATCTTGAGCGTGACGTAGCTGTTGAGCGCGATCTTCGCGAGTTCCGCGTTCTCGATGCTCATGCGGCGGAACGGCGCGGCGTTGAGGCACACGCGCCGGTTGATCGCCTCGAGCCGGTCGCCCGAGGCGCGGTCGAACTCGCCGACGAGGTGGAAGTCCGGGTTCAGGAAATCGCGAAGCACGCTGCCGAGCGCGATGAACTCCGGGTTGTAGCACAGGCCGAAATCCGGGCCGCAGCGCCGGCCGGAGGCTTTTTCGAGCAACGGAATCAGCCCGTGCCGCGTCGAGCCCGGCAGCACCGTGCTCGTGAGCACCACAAGGTGGTCACCGCGCTTCTGCCGCAGCGCCGCGCCGATGGCCTCGAACGACCGCGACGCATGCGCGAGGCTGAACGCACCGCGCCCGTCGCTCGGCGTCGGCACCACCACGAACGTCGCGGCGGAATGCACCACGGCGTCCTCGAAGGAAGTCGTCGCACGGAGCTGCGCGCGATGCGCCGCGATCATTTCCGCGAGACCCGGCTCGCGCACGGGCGACTGCCCGGCATTCACGCTTTGGACCGCCCGTTCGTTCACGTCCACGCCGATCACGTCGAGCCCGCGCGAGGCCATCGCCGCGGCCATGCAGGCGCCCAGCTTGCCGAGGCCGACGACGGACACCGTGTTCCCGATGGTCATGGTCATGCGGTTGGGGCCGGATCGCGCGCGGTTTGCTTCAAGTCATGGGCGCGCGCGGCGAAAGCGTAGGCGGCTTCGAGCCGGTCTACAATCACGGGCCACGAAAGTTCGGCCGCGGCAAGCTGGCGCGCGTTCGCCCCGAGGCGGGCGCGCAGCGTGGCGTCGGAGGCAAGCTGGTCGAGTTTGTCCGCGAAGTCCGTGGGCGTGTCGGAGGCAAGCAGGCCAACGTCGTGCCGCGAGAGCAGCGCCTTCATCTCCCCGACGGGATTCGTGACGATCGGTTTGCCGAGGACGAAATACTCGTTCACGCGCCCGGGCCAGCGGCCCCGGTTGGCGGGCTTGTCCACAAACGGCACCGCGAACACATCCGCGCACGCGAGCGCGCGCGGGAAATCCTCGTCGCGCACGAAGCCGAGATGGCGCACGTGACCGGCCACGCCGAGTTCCGAAATCTGGCGCTTCATCGCGGCGGAGAGTTTGCCGGTCATCATCAACACGGCGTCCGGACGCCGCTGCGCCAGCAGGCGCATCGCGCGGAGCACGGAGTCGAGCCCGAGCGTGACGTCGAGCGCGGAGAAGCCGACGACGAACGCGCCCGCGGGCAGGCCGAACTCCGCGCGGTCCGCCCCGGGGCCGGCCGTGACCGGACCCGGTGGCGCGCAGCCGTTCGGAATCCAGAAGATGCTCTCGGCCGTCACGCCGAGATCCTGCGCCCGGTCGTTCAAGCCGTGGCTGATGACGGTCGTCGCGTCGGCAAGCGTGCGGAAGTGCTCCTCATACCACGTCTCCACGCCGCCGAGGAGTTGCTGATACCACCACGGCCGCTGTTCGGCGATGAGCCCGCCGCGGCCCCACCAGTCAATCCAGTCCATCACGAGCGGCACCGGGCGGCGGCGGAGCGAGCGCAGCACGGGATGAATCGTCGCCGGCCGGCTCTCGAACGCATGGATGAGGTCAAAATCGCGGTGCCGCAGGAATCCCATCCTCCACAGGCAATCCCACAGGTCCCAGCCGGAACGCAGCCGGCCCCAGAGCAAGTCGGGGGACTCGACAATTTCCACGCCGTCCTGCCGGATGGTCGCGCCGCGAATCTTCCGCGTGTCGGCGATGCAAAGCACGGTGGGCTGATGGCCGCGGCGCGCAAGTTCCGATGCGAATTTCACGGATCGCCACGACGCCTTGAAGCGGCGGTGGTGATTGATGAGGAGGATGCGCATGGCCGGGTGGGCACGTCCGGCGAGAATCCTACGTTTTAGGCGTTACGCAATACGGGGGGAACCCGAGCCGGCGTCGCGGCGCGGGACTCGCACAAGTGCCGGTTCACCGCGTTCAAATACGCGCGCGCGCTCGCCTCGATCACGTCCGTGCTCGCGCCCTTTCCGGTGAGCGTCTCGCCGTTCCCGAAGTCCACCTTCACCGTCACCTCGCCAAGGGCGTCCTTGCCCTGCGACACGGCGCGCAACGAGTAGTCCATCAGCTTGCCGCGCGTCTTGGTGAGCCGGTCAATGGCCTTGAGCGCGGCGTCCACGGGCCCGTCCCCGAGCGCGGCGTCCTCGGCCACGCCGTCGCCCGCGCGCTTGAGACGCACGGTCGCGGTGGGCACGGTGTGGTTGCCGCTGGTGACGTTGAGGTAATCGAGCGACCACGTCTCAGGCACCTCGGCGATCTGCCCCTCGACGAGCGCCACGAGGTCGTCGTCGTAAACAAACTTCTTCTTGTCACCGATGTCCTTGAAGCGCGCGAAAATCGACGCCACGTCCGCGTCGGTCATCTTGAAGCCGAGGTGGCGCAGCCGCGCGGCGAGCGCGGCGCGACCGCTGTGCTTGGTGAGCGGCAGCTCGGTCAAGCCCCAGCCCACGTCGCGCGGATCCATGATCTCGTAGGTCTCGCGTTTCTTGAGGATGCCGTCCTGATGGATGCCCGCGCCGTGCGAGAACGCGTTCTCGCCGACGATGGCCTTGTTGCGCGGGACGAGGAAGCTGCACATCCGCGAGACGAGCCGCGAACTCTTGACGATCTCGCGCGTCTTGATGCCGGTCCCGAGGTTCTTGAAGAAGCCGCGCCGCGTGCGCAGCGCCATCACGAACTCCTCGAGCGCCGTGTTGCCGGCCCGTTCGCCGATGCCGTTGATGGTTCCCTCGACCTGCCGCGCGCCGTTCTGCACGGCCGCGAGCGAGTTGGCCACGGCCAGCCCGAGGTCGTCGTGGCAATGCGCGCTGAAGACCACGTCGCGCGCGCCGCGGGCGTTCTCGATGACGTGCCGGAACATGCGGCCGTATTCCTCCGGCGTCGCGTAGCCGACGGTGTCGGGCATGTTGATCGTCGTGGCGCCGGCGGAGATCGCGGCCTCGACGATCTTCACGAGGAAGTCGAGCTCCGTGCGCGAGGCGTCCTCGGGCGAAAACTCCACGTCCTTCACGAAGCCGCGGGCGCGCCGCACGCCCTCGACGGCGAGGCGGAGGATTTCGCTCTGCGCCTTGCCGAGCTTGTGCTCGCGGTGGATTTTCGAGGTGCCGAGGAAGACGTGGATGCGGGCGCGCCTGCCCGCGGGTTTCACAGCGGCGCCCGCGGCATCGATGTCCCTCGGCACGCAGCGCGCGAGCCCGGCGATGACCGGGCCCTTGATCTCGCGGGCGATGGTGTGGACGGATTCGAAGTCCCCCTGGCTGATGACGGGAAATCCGGCCTCGATGACATCCACGCGCAGCCGGGCAAGCTGGCGGGCGACCTCGAGCTTCTCGCGCAGGTTCATGCTGGCGCCGGGGCATTGCTCGCCATCGCGCAACGTGGTGTCGAAGATGGTGACGTGGTGGGTGTTCATGGTTGGTTTGGGCCGGGGCGGCGCGGTTTCGTCATAAAACAAAAACCCCACCGCCGTCTGGCAGTGGGGTTCGTCAAATCTCGTCTTCGCTCAGAACCCGACCGCCGCGCCGCCAAGAAGCAGCGCGCCAAGCAGTGCGAGTCGAAGGTTCCGTTCGCGAATCACGGCCGCTGGTGTAGCCGCGCGCGCAGGGCGGGTCAACGGCAAAGATGACGACGTCCCGGCGCAGCCACCTACCCGCCACGATAGACCGCCCGCGCGGTGCAGGTCTCCGCGACCACAACTTCGCGAAGCAGCGGCATCGCCGGCTTGAGGCGGTCCCAAATCCACACCGCAATCCGTTCGCTGGTCGGGTTGTCGAGGCCGGGCACGTCGTTGAGGTAGCGGTGGTCGAGCTGTTCCCAGAGCGGCTTGAACGCGGCCGAGATGTCCGCGTAATCCATCAGCCACCCGAGCTTCGGGTCGCATTCGCCCGCGACCACCACGTCCACCATGAAACTGTGGCCATGAAGGCGCCGGCACTTGTGCGCCTCGGGCAGCCCGGGCAGGAGGTGCGCGGCTTCAAACTGAAATGTTTTGCGAAGTTCGATGTGCATGGGCGCGGGGCGTGGGTTCAAAGTTGAAGGTTCAAAGTGCAAAGTCATCGGCAGCGACGGCGGTCACTGTTCCCAATCGGTCCATGTCACCAGGTCGCCGAGCGGCGGACGGCCGTCGTGACGCCATGTGAGCGGCGGGTGCTGCATCCGGCCGAGCGGGCAGATGCGCGTGACGCCCCAGTGCGCCAGTTGCGCCGCGATTTCCTCGAGCTCGGTCTCGCCCGCCGCCACGCCGACCGTCGAGACTTGCCCCTGGAAACGGTCCACGCCCTCGAGCGCTTCCTTCAAGCCGGGCGTGGCCTTCACGTAGATGAACCGGTTCAGGCAGGACACTTGAAAGCGCGGGTCCACCTCGAAAATCACCGTCCACGCGGTCGAACCCTCGCTGGCCCACTGGCGCGTGCCGAGGCTGTGCGCCTGCCGGACTTCATAGAAGCCGCGCATCATCGCGATGCGCGACGCGGCCCCGGCATCCACCGGTCCGCGCGGCTCGGCGGCTTCGCGGCGGTCGAGCTCCGCGGCGAGCTGCGACGCGAACTGCTCCGCGTCGCCGGTCGCGTTGTCCTCGACGTAAAACGCGTGCGGCGAGAGGCAGCCGAGCTGGTTCCACGCGGTCACGTCGTCCGCCGCGGCCGCGACGATTTTCTTGAAGCGCCAGCCGCTGAGCGCTTCGCGCGTGATGTAGCCGAAGCTGACGCGGTGGCCGTAGCCGACGAAGCTGACGCGCGGCGGGAGTTTCTGCCGGACGGCCTGCAGGGTTTCGTCCGAACCCATCACGGTGACGCACCGGGCCTGCGAAAACAGCTCGCGCTCGAGTTCCTCGGTGCCGCCGGGCCACTCGGCGATCTCGATGCACGCGCCAAGTTTGGCCTCGGTCTGCCGCAACGCATGCGCGAAGAGGCGCGGGATGAACGACGTCCCGCGCGCGCACTTGACGAACTGCGCCGAGCGCAGCAGCAGGCCGAGCACGAGGTTGTTGATGACCGGATTGGGCACAAGCCCGCCGGTGATGTGCACCAGCAGGTCCGGCCCGGTGGCCATCGCGAAGCGCTGCGAGCGGTGCTCGTTCGGCGGCGACGCCATCCCGTCGAGGCGCTGCAAATGCCCGAGCTCCTGCAGCAGCAGCGACTCGATATGCTCGCCGTTGAGCTGCTTGAAATACGCGTCGAGCCCGCCCATCAGCGTGGCCTGCGAAAACCCCGTCTGCGCGGGGCCCTCCTGCGCGGCAAGCCGGCGCAGCGGGAACTCGTCGTCCAGCCAGTTTTCCGCCGTGAGGATGAGCGCGCGGACCAGGCTCTGCGTGCGGCGCACGGCAAGGTATTGAAGCCGGTTGCGCTTCAACGTGAGGCACGCCTCGCGGATCATCTCCGCGCTGAAGACCGTCCCCACCGGCAGGTCGGCCAGGAAATAATTGGGCAGCGTCATGAGGCGGCGGATGGTTCGCCCGCGGTGGAAGGCAGGACGGCCGGCCCGCGACCGCCGGCATCGCGGGCCGCCTGCTCCGCGCGCCGCAGCCAGTGCAGGCACGCGAGGCCCGCAAGCGAGATGACCATCAAACCGGAAAGTCCCGCATACACGCTGAAGTAGGCGGGCGGGTCCGAGGCGCGCGGGCCGAGGTTTTCCACGAGCCGGCCCGCGAGCGCGTGCGAGGTGTTGCCCACCATGCCGCCGATGGTGATGAACAGGCCGAACACCCGCCCGCGCACCGAGTCCGGCACCGACTCCATCAACGCCGCCTCGACCATCGGGTAGCTCGCCATGAGGAAGAATCCATACAGCAGAAACACCGGCACCAGCCCGCCGCGCGCGAGGTGCGGATACACCGCGATGAGCGCCGCGCTCGCCAAGAGCACGGCGCACGTCCATCGAATCCGCCCGCGGTCGCTGAAGTGGCCGAAGATCGGGTTGCTCAGGGCCGAGAGCAGATACATCGCGCCGAGCGCCGCGCCGACTTCCTTCACCGAGAACGCGTGCGCCTTCTGCAGAAACAGCGAGCCGAGGCTGGCCATCCCGTGACCCGCGAAATCCCGCAGCCCAAACGCCAGCGCCGCCCCGACGAACAGCACCCACGCCGCGCGCGTGTTGAACATCCGGGCCGGGACCGGCCGCGGCGGCTCCTTCGTGGAAGCACCCGTGGCGCGCACTTCCCTCGCAACCCACGCAAACACGCCGGCCATCACCACGCCCAGCACGCCGAGTTCGAGCACCGGCGCGCGCCAACTGCCCGTGGTCTCCGCGCGCCAACCGGAAAACAGCGGCCCAACGAAGAACCCGAGGCTCGCACCCACGCCGAGCAGGCCGAGCGCGCGGCCGGTCCCCACCGGGTAGAGCTGCGCCACGAGCGCCGTCGCCGACGGATGGAAAAAGCTGCCGCCCACGCCCGACACCGCGACGCAGGCGAGCGCGACGGCGTAGTTCGGCGCGAAGGCGAGCGCGATGAAAGCCACGGCGTTGAGCAGCAGGCCCCAGCCAAGCAGGGTCGTGCGGCTGAATTTGTCCGCGAGCATCCCGACCGGATACGCGGGCCCGAAATACGCCACGAGCATCACCGTCACCAGCAGCGTCGCCTGACCTTCTCCCTCGAGCTTGAGGTCTGCGACGATCGGCAGGTAAAGCGGCATGAGCGCCACCTGGTAGATGTGCGTGAAGGCATGCAGCACCGCGGCGAGCGCAAGCGTGCGGGAGCGATGGGGCGCCGGGCTCATGTCAGGCCGCCATCAGCGAACAGCCGCGCGGCTCGGCGGGCGCAGCGCGTCCCACCAGCTCGAACCCGGAGCCGCGCCTCACCGCGAGGTCCTCCGTTTGAATCGCCATCACCGACCAGACGTTGGCGAGGTCCACCACGCGGAGCAAGCCGGTTTCACCCTCGGCCACCTCCCGTCCCGTCTCGGGCGACACCACGAGCGCGCGCGCCCACGGCGGAAAGCGGAACCCGCCGCCGGCCGCGCCGCCGTAGGCCTGCGAGCTGAGTTCGCTCATGCCGTATTCGCGCACGATGTCGCGCGGAGCGACGCCGAGTTGCCGCGTCATGATCTCGTGCAACCGGCCCGGCGCAAGCTCGCGGGAGCGGCCCTTGTAACCGCCCGTTTCCATCACGCGCGAACCGGGGGCAAGCGCCACGCGGCGTCCCGCGCCGGCGAGCCCGTCCAGCAGGTGAACGAATGAAAACGCCGTGCCGAGAACAAGCGCCGGCAGCTCCGCCGCCGCCGACGCGGCGAGGGAATCCGCGAGCGGTTCCAAATCCAGGTGCCACGCCCCGGCCGAGTCGGCGCGACCGTGGAAACACGCGTCACCCGCGGACAGCTTGCGCCGCACCGTGTCGAACATGCGGACCAGCGAGGAGTGCGGCGCGGCGGCCGGCGGCGGCGTGAGAATGAAAAGCCGGCTCCGTTCCGCCGGTCTCACGCAACCTTCGAACCAGTGCCATGCGGAATCGTCGTAGAGCGCGAGCGAGTCGCGCCCGTGGAAGTGGCGGCTCGGCGTTGCGCCCGTGGTGCCGCTCGAGTGGAAGACGGCGGTCCGGTCCGCGGGTTCGAGGCACGAGAACTCAAACTCCCTGAACGCGCACGCGGGCACCGCCGGGATGTCGCGCCACGAGGCGACACCCGATGCCGGGAGCCCGCGCTGCCCGCCCAGGCGCCGGTAGGGTGGATTGGCGTGCGACTGCGCCGCATAGAGGCGCAGGGCAAGTCCGGAAAAGGCTGCATCGCTCGCCCCCGGGCTGCGCATCAGCGCGCGAACGTCGGAAGCCAGTGCGTGAAGGGAATCCGGGCAAGTCATGCGGTGTTTGATTCGCGGCTGGTTTTCCGCGACAGCCGTGCCGCGCATCTTCCGCGCACCCGGACCCAAGTCGAGCGGGAAATCGGATGCACCCCGCTGCCGGGCACCGGCCGGATTTCGAATTGCCAATGGCGGGAGACGCGCCCACAGTGGCGACCATCAAAGCCCGGGCAATCCCCGCCCACACGCCATGCTAGACTTTCAAGACTGCGTCTTGTCCGGTGCATCGCTTCGCCGGCGCCGCTTTCTGAGCGTCGGCGGGCTGGCGCTGGGCGGCTGGACGCTCGCGGATTTGCTTGCCGTCCGCGCGTTCGCCCGCGCGAACAAGCTGCCGCTGCGCGACAAGTCGGTCATCTTCCTCTTCATGCACGGCGGGCCGTCGCAGATCGAGACGTTCGATCCGAAGATGGACGCGCCCGACGGCATCCGCAGCGTGACCGGCGAGGTGAAGACCTCCATCCCCGGCGTCACGTTCGGCGGCACGTTCCAGCGACTCGCACGGCTCGCGGACAAGTTCAGCGTCGTGCGCTCGTTCGTCACGGGCGACGGCAACCACGACATCAAGCCCGTCGTCGGCCGCGACACGTTGCGTGCGAACATGGGCTCGCTCTACTCGCGCATCGCGGGTCCGCTTCGGCCGGACTCGGCCATCCCCACAAACATCGCGCTGTTCCCGCGCGCCGTGGACCCGTCGGCGGGGCCGCCGGTGGCGCAGTTTGGCAACTTCGAGTCCGCGGGCGAACTCGGTCCCGCCTGCGCGCCGTTCGTGCCGGGCTCGGGCGCGGGCTTGCAGCAGGACATGAGGCTCAACCTGCCGCAGGACCGGCTCAATGACCGCCGCGCGCTGCTCGGCGCGCTCGACCAGTGGAAGCGCCGCGCGGGCGAGGGCGGCGGGCTCGACGGGTTGGGCGCGTTCCAGCAACAGGCGTTCGACACGCTGCTCGGCGGCGCCTCCGATGCGTTCGACCTTTCGCGCGAGGACCCGCGGCTCGTGGCGCGTTACGACACCGCTCCGCTCGTGCCGAAGGACACCATCCGCACCGTGTGGAAAAACCATCCGCGCTACGCGGAGAACGCGGCGACGCTCGGCCGGCTGCTGCTCCTCGCGCGGCGCCTGTGCGAACGCGGCGCGGGATTCGTCACGGTGACCACAAACTTCGTGTGGGACATGCACGCGGACGCGAACAACGCAACGATGACCGAGGGCATGGGCTATGTCGGCACGCCGTTCGACCACGCGGTGTCGGCGTTCATCGAGGACGTCGAGGCGCGCGGGCTGCGGGACAAAATCCTCCTCGTGTGCTGCGGCGAGATGGGCCGCACGCCGCGCATCAACCGGAACGGTGGCCGCGACCACTGGGGCAACCTCGCGCCGCTCATGCTCTACGGCGGCGGGTTGAAGATGGGCCAGGTCATCGGCCAGTCGTCGCGCGACGGCGGCGAGCCGGCGTCCAATCCCGTGACGATCCCCGACCTGATGGCGACCATCATGCACACGCTGCTCGACATCGGGCAGGTGCGCGTGACGGACGGGCTCCCGCCAAACCTCATCGAGGCCGTGACCCGCGGACAGCCGATTCGCGGGCTTGCGTAGTTGCGGGAAAGCTTCAGTCCGAAGTCACGCAGCGGTTTTTCCCGCCGCAACCCCGGGTTCCCAAGCGGGCGTTGACGCTTCAAAGCCGCTGCCCCACACTCGCAGCGCCCATGGCACGGAAGCCCCAACCGAAGTTCAAGCGCGTCCTCCTCAAGCTCAGCGGCGAAGCCATCGGGGGCGAGGCGGGCTCGGGCATCTGCCCCGAGGTCGTCCGCGACATGGCGAAGCAGATCGCCGAGATTCGCGCGCTCGGCGTCCAGCTCGTGATCGTCGTCGGCGGCGGCAACATCTACCGCGGCATCCAGGGCGAGGAACGCGGCATCGACCGCGCCACCGGCGACTACATGGGCATGCTCGCGACGGTCATCAACGCGCTGGCCTTGCAGGACGCGCTCGAAAAGGCCGGCGTGGCCACGCGCGTCCAAACCGCCATCGCGATGGCGCAGATTGCCGAGACGTTCATCCGCCGGCGCGCGGTGCGGCACCTCGAGAAGGGCCGCGTGGTCATCTTCGCCGGCGGCACGGGCAACCCGTTTTTCAGCACCGACACCGCCGCCGCCCTTCGCGCGAACGAGATCGGCGCCGAGGTCATCCTCAAGGCGACGAAAGTGGACGGCATTTACGACAGCGACCCGAAGAAAAACCCGCGGGCGAAGAAGTTCGCCGAGATCAAGTATCTGGACGCGCTGCAGCGCCAGTTGAAGGTCATGGACTCGACGGCGTTCTCGCTCTGCATGGACAACAAGACGCCGATCATCGTGTTCGACCTGTTCAAGCCGCACAACATCCGGCGCGTGATCCTCGGCGAAAAGGTCGGAACCCTCGTCCACTGACACGCATGGCGGGAGTCTCAGGTTTGAAGTTGAACGCCGGCACGCCGAACCCGAAACTCGAGGCCCGAAACCCAAAACCGACGACAGGCTTATGACCGTGGACGACATCCTGCTGGAGACCGAGGAGAAGATGATCAAGACCGAGCAGCACGTGGTGAGCGAGTTCTCCGCGCTGCGCACGGGCAAGGCTTCACCCGCGCTCATCGAGAACATCCAGGTCGAGGCCTACGGCGCGACGATGCGACTGCGCGAACTGGCCTCCATCAGCACGCCCGAACCGCGCGCGCTCGTGGTGCAGCCCTTCGACGCCGGCAACGCAAAGGCCATCGAGAAGGCCATCCAAGCCGCCAACATCGGGCTGAACCCATCCGTGCAGGGACGCGTGATCCGGCTCTTCCTCCCCGAGCTCAGCACCGAGCGCCGGCAGGAACTCGTCAAGGTCGGCAAGAAAATGGCCGAGGACAACCGCATCGCCATCCGAAACGAACGCCGTCAAGCCATTGAGGCTCTGAAGAAGCTCAAGAAGGACGGCCACATCTCCGAGGACGACATCAAGGGCGGCGAGGAGGAAGTGCAGAAGCTCACCGACCAATACATCAAGAAGATAGACGATCACCTTGCACACAAGGAAAAGGAGATCATGACGGTGTAGCGCCGAGTCGGGCGGACCTTCGAACCATGAGCAATCCGTGGTTGCCACCCAGTCCGCGATGCCACAACGATCGGCGGAAGCCCAGCTCCGCAGCCTTGTCACCCGCTACTCACCAAACGAGCGCGGATACGAGGGCGTTCTTGCAATCCGGGCGAGCGCGAACGGCGCCAGGCGCTGCTTCCATCGCGGCAGGGACTTGCCGGATCCTGCGAATGAGTTGCGGGGGGCCGGCAACCAGACCCGCTTGATTCACCCGGATGGCGCGTCCACCCCGCCTGCACGAGGGGTTTGCTCAGGGCAGGTTCGTCGCGCCCATCAGGTAGCGGTCGCACTCGCGCGCGGCGCCGCGGCCTTCGTTGAAGGCCCAGACGACGAGGCTCTGGCCGCGACGGCAGTCGCCCGCGGCGAAGACGTTCGGCAGGCTGGTCTGGAATTTGCCGTGGTCGGCCTTCACGTTGGAACGCGGGTCGCGCTCGACGCCGAGGGCTTCGAGGAGCGGCTGCTCGGGTCCGAGGAAGCCCATCGCCAGCAGGACGAGTTGCGCGGGAAGGACGCGTTCAGTGCCCGGGATGTTCTTCGGGATGAACTGCCCTTTCTCGTTGCGGGACCACTCGACGTTGATGAGGTGAACGGCTTTGACCTGACCGTTCTCGTCGCCCTCGAACTTCGTCGCCGTGGTGAGATACACGCGCGGATCGGCGCCAAACTTCGCCGCAGCTTCCTCCTGCCCGTAGTCGAGCTTGTAGGTCCTGGGCCATTCAGGCCAGGGGTTGTCTTTGGCACGGTCCAGCGGCGGCTTGGGAAGAATTTCCACCTGCACAAGGCTCTTGCATCCGTGCCGCATCGCGGTGCCGACGCAGTCGGTGCCGGTGTCGCCGCCGCCGATGACGACGACGTCCTTGCCCCCGGCCGTGATGAAGCTGCCGTTCTTGTGCTGGTCGAGAAGCGCCTTGGTGTTGTTGTGCAGGAACTCCATCGCGAAGTGGACGCCCTTGAGCTGGCGGCCCTCGATCGGCAGGTCGCGCGGCTTGGTCGCGCCGGTGGCGAGCACGACGGCGTCGAACTCCTCCATGAGCTGCTTGGTGGTGAGGTCTTTGCCGACTTCGCAGTTGCAGACGAACTTGATGCCCTCCTCCTCCATCAGCTTGAGGCGGCGCAGCACGACCTCGTTCTTGTCGAGTTTCATGTTGGGGATGCCATACATGAGCAGGCCGCCGGGGCGGTCGGCGCGCTCGAAGACGAGCACGCGGTGGCCGACGCGGTTGAGTTGCGCGGCGGCGCTGAGGCCGGCGGGACCCGAGCCGACGACGGCGACTTTCTTGCCGGTGCGCGTGGCGGGCGGCTCGGGTTTGACCCAGCCTTCGTCCCAGCCGCGGTCAATGATTGCATTCTCGATGTTCTTGATCGTGACGGGCGGCGCGCTGAGGCCGAGCACGCAGGAGCCTTCGCACGGCGCGGGGCAGACGCGGCCGGTGAACTCGGGGAAGTTGTTTGTCTTGTGCAGGCGTTCGAGGGCCTCCTGCCAGAGGCCGCGATAGATGAGGTCGTTCCACTCCGGGATGAGGTTGTTGATGGGGCAGCCGCTGGCCATGCCGCTGAGGAGCTGGCCGGTGTGGCAGAAGGGCACGCCGCAATCCATGCAGCGCGCGCCCTGCTCGCGGAGCTTGGGCTCCGGCATGGGGTCGTGAAACTCGCGCCAGTCGGCGGTGCGCACGAGCGGTTCGCGGTCGGCGGGAAGCTGCCGCGTGAATTCAAGGAATCCGGTGGGTTTGCCCATGTCAGTGGTTGAGAATCGGTGCGGGGGTTTCCGCTCGGTTGACGGTCGGCCAGAAGGTCATCGCATCAACCGCCGCCCACGCGCGCGGCGTCCTTCGAGTTCTCCTCGAACGCGGCGGTGAGGGCGTCGTCGCCGGTGAGTCCCGCCGCCTCGGCCTTCTTCAGCGAAGCCAGCACGCGCTTGTAGTCCTTGGGCATCACCTTCACGAACTTCGGCACGATGGCCTGCCACATCGCAAGCACGTTGCGGCCGCGCTCGCTGCCGGTGTAGATCACGTGCCGCTCGATCAAGTCGCGCACCGCGTTCGACTCGTCGCGGCCCTCGATGCGCTCCAAGCCGACCATCTGCATGTTGCAGCGCCGGGCGAAGTCGCCGTCCTCATCAAGCACGTAGGCGACGCCGCCGCTCATGCCCGCCGCGAAGTTGCGGCCCGTCCTGCCGAGCACGACCACGGTGCCGCCGGTCATGTATTCGCAGCCGTGGTCGCCGACGGCCTCGACGACCGTGCACACGCCGGAGTTGCGCACACCGAAGCGCTCGCCCGCCATGCCGCGGATGAACGCCTCGCCGCCCGTCGCGCCATAGAGCGCCACATTGCCGACGATGATGTTGTGCTCCGCGCGGAACGTGGAGCCGCCGGGCGGATAGATGATGAGCCGGCCGCCGCTCAGTCCCTTGCCGCAATAATCGTTGGCGTCGCCTTCGAGGCGGATGGTGACACCGCCCGGCACGAACGCGGCGAGGCTCTGTCCCGCCGACCCCTTGAAGTGAAGCTGAATGGTGTCCTCGGGCAAACCCCCCGCGCCGTGGCGCTTGGTGATTTCGTTGCCGAGGATCGTGCCGACGACGCGATTCGTGTTCCGAATCGGCAACTGCACCACCACCTTTTCCCGCTTCTCAATCGCGGGCTTGCACAGGTCGAGTAGGATCGTCATGTCGAGAGACTTCTCGAGGCCGTGTTCCTGCGGCACCTGGCAGTAGCGCCCGACGCTGAGATGCACGTCGGGTGAGTGCAGGATGTTGCTGAAGTCCAGCCCGCGCGCCTTCCAATGCTCGACGGCCTTGCGCGGCTCGAGCACGTCCACGCGACCGATCATCTCGTTGATCGTGCGGAAGCCGAGCTGCGCCATCAGCTCGCGGACTTCCTGCGCGATGAAGGTCATGAAATTCACCACGTCCTCGGGCTTGCCGGGGAAGAGGCCGCGCAACCGCGGATCCTGCGTGGCCACGCCGACCGGGCAGGTGTTCAGATGGCAGACGCGCATCATGATGCAGCCCATGGCGACGAGCGGGCCGGTGGCGAAGCCGAACTCCTCCGCGCCAAGCAGCGCGGCGAGGATGACGTCGCGACCGGTCTTGAGCTGGCCATCGGTCTCGACCGCGATGCGCGCGCGCAGGTTGTTCAGCACGAGCGTCTGGTGCGTCTCGGCGAGGCCGAGTTCCCACGGAATGCCCGCGTGCTTGATGCTCGTCTGCGGCGATGCGCCCGTGCCGCCGTCGTAACCGCTGATGAGCACGACATCCGCGTGCGCCTTCGCGACGCCCGCGGCGACGGTGCCCACGCCGACTTCGGCGACGAGCTTGACGCTGATGCGCGCCTCGCGGTTCGAGTTCTTGAGGTCGTGGATGAGTTCCGCGAGGTCCTCGATGGAATAGATGTCGTGATGCGGCGGCGGTGAAATGAGTCCGACCCCGGGTGTCGAGTGGCGGACGCGCGCGATCCACGGATACACCTTGCCGCCGGGAAGCTGGCCGCCTTCGCCGGGCTTCGCGCCCTGCGCCATCTTGATTTGCAGTTCCTTCGCGTGCGTGAGGTAAAGGCTCGTGACGCCGAAGCGCCCGCTCGCGACCTGCTTGATCGCGGAATTCTTCGAGTCGCCGCGGTCGTTGGTCCACGCGTAGCGCGCGGGATCCTCGCCGCCTTCGCCGGTGTTGGATTTGCCGCCGATGCGGTTCATCGCGATGGCGAGGGTCTCGTGCGCCTCGCCGCTGATGGAGCCGTAGCTCATCGCGCCCGACTTGAAGCGCCGCATGATGCTCTCGACGGGCTCGACCAGCCCGATCGGGATGGCCGTCGCCGGCTTGAACTCCAGCAGCCCGCGCAGCGTGTAGAGGTCGCGCATCTGCGAGTTCACGAGCGCGGAGTATTCCTTGAAGGTCTTGTAATCGTTGTTGCGAACGGCCTTCTGCAGCTTGTGGACGGTCTGCGGATTGAAGAGGTGCAGCTCGCCGTCCGCGCGCCACTGATACTGGCCGCCCACGTCGAGCGCGTGCCCGTTCGCCGGGCGGTCGGGGAACGCGTGCTCGTGCCGCGTGAGCACTTCCCTGCCGATGGCTTCGATGCCGATGCCGCCGACGCGCGAGGGCGTCCAGGTGAAATACTTGTCTATGACCGCGTCGTTGAGGCCGATGGCCTCGAAGATCTGCGCGCCGCGGTAACTCTGGATGGTGCTGATGCCCATCTTGGACGTCACCTTCACGACGCCTTTCACGGCCGCCTTCGTGTAGTTCTTCACCGCGGTCTTGTGATTGATGCCGGTGAGCAAGCCCTGCTGGATGAGGTCGTCGAGCGTCTCGTAAGCGAGATACGGATTGATCGCGCCGCAGCCGTAGCCGATGAGCAGCGAGTAGTGGTGCACCTCGCGCGGCTCGCCGGATTCGAGCACGAGTCCGGTGCGCGTGCGCGTGCCCTCGCGGATGAGATGATGATGCACGCCGGCGACCGCGAGCAGCGCGGGGATGGGCGCGTTGTCCTTGTTCACGCCGCGGTCGGAGAGGATGAGCACGTTCGCGCCGTCCTTGATGGCCTTCGTCGCGGCCTCGCACAAGTCGTCCATCGCCTTCTCCAAGCCGCCGGGTCCCTCGCCCGCCTTGAAGAGGATCGGCAGCGTGGCGGACTTGAAGTGCGGATGGTTGAGGTGCTTGAGCTTCGCAAACTCCTCGTTGCTGAGGATGGGCTGCTTGAGCTCGATGAGCCGGCAGCTCTCGGCCTCGGGCTTGAGCAGGCTGCGCTCGGAGCCGATGGTCGTCTCGGTCGAGGTGACAATTTCCTCGCGGATGCAGTCAATCGGCGGGTTGGTGACCTGCGCGAAGAGCTGCTTGAAATAAGTGTAGAGCAACTGCGGCTTCTGCGAGAGCACCGCGAGCGGGGTGTCCGTGCCCATCGAGCCGACGGCCTCCACGCCGTCGCGCGCCATCGGGACCATCAGCAGCCGCAAGTCCTCGAACGTGTAGCCGAACGCCATCTGCCGGTGCAGCACCGTGTTGTGGTCGGGCTCGGGCACGTGCGGCGCGTCGGGCAGCTTGTCGAGCTCGACCATGTTCTCGTTGATCCACTGGCGATACGGCTGCGCCTTGGCGATGGAGTCCTTGATCTCCTCGTCGGCGATGATGCGGCCCTGCGCGGTGTCCACAAGAAACATGCGGCCGGGCTGGAGGCGGCCCTTTTGCAACACGCGCTCCGGCGCGATGTCGAGCACGCCGACTTCGCTCGCCATCACCACGAGGTCGTCCTTGGTGACGTAGTAGCGCGAAGGCCGCAGCCCGTTGCGGTCAAGGCACGCGCCGATTTGAACGCCGTCGGTGAACGCAATCGAGGCCGGACCATCCCACGGCTCCATCAGGCACGAGTGGTATTCGTAAAACGCCTTGCGCTCGTCGCTCATGGACTCGTGGTTCGTCCACGGCTCGGGGATCATCATCATCATTGCGTGCGGCAGCGGGCGGCCGGCGAGCACGAGCAGTTCGAGGCAGTTGTCGAACATCGAGGAGTCCGAGCCGTTCGGGTTGATGATGGGGAAGATCTTGTTGATGTCCTTGCCGAAGACGTCCGACTCGAACATCGCCTGGCGCGCGTGCATCCAGTTGATGTTGCCGCGGAGCGTGTTGATCTCGCCGTTGTGCGCGAGGTAGCGATACGGGTGCGCGCGCTCCCAGCTCGGGAAGGTGTTCGTCGAGAAGCGCGAGTGCACCAGCGCCAGCGCCGTCTCCATGTCCGGGTCGCGCAGGTCGGGATAATAATGGTCCACCTGCCCCGGCATGAGCATGCCCTTGTAAACGATCGTGCGGCACGAAATGCTCGGCACATACCACCACTGCGTGCCGCGCTCGCCGGAGTTGCGGATCTCGGTGAGGGCGCGCTTGCGGATGATGAACAGCTTGCGCTCGAACGTCTGCTCGTCGCGCGCCTTGCGCGTGTTGCGGCCGATGAAGCACTGGCGGACGAACGGCTCGGCCGCGCGCGCGGTCGCGCCGAGCGTCGAGTTGTCCGTCGGCACCGTGCGCCAGCCGAGCACCGTCTGCCCTTCCTCGCGCACCACCCGCTCGAAGATCCGCTCGCAATGGTGGCGGTCATCCGACTTCTTCGTCATGTAGATCATCGCCACGCCGTAGCGGCCGGGCGCGGGCAGTTCGAAGTCGTGCGCGGTGGCGACCTTCTGGAAAAACTTGTGCGGAATCTGGAACAGCACGCCCGCGCCGTCGCCCGTGTTCGGCTCGCATCCGCACGCGCCGCGATGGTCGAGGTTGACCAGGATCTGGACGCCCTGCCGCAAAATCTCATGCGACTTCTTCCCTTTGATGTTCACGACGAAGCCGACGCCGCACGCGTCATGCTCGAACCGCGGATCGTAAAGGCCCTGCTTGGGCGGGAGGCCGTGCCAGCGGGCCTGGGTGCTCGTCTGTGACTGGCTCATCGTGATGATGCTTCGGTTTGCGCTGCGTGGAAGCCGGCGGGGTTCTGTCGGAGAAGCGACTCAACCGGGAATGGGTCAGCCAGCCGGACACCAAGCTCGCGAAACGTATCGAAGCCCGTCACGGAGTGCAAAAGCTATTTCAGACAATGACCGCGCAGGCAGCGCAGGCCTGAATCGCCTCCCGAGCCCGGCGAAACCCGCCCGCGAAAATCTGTTCGCCTTCCGGCCCGCGCGCGCCTACAACCCTCGCACCCCCATGACACTCGCGCGCCTCCCGCTGCTCCTCGCCGCCTTCACCGCCGCCGCCGCCGCGCAGGACTTCGAAATCCGGCTCCACCGCCCTCTGAAGGCCGGCGACCGCTTCGCCATCACCAAAACCGTCCACGAGGAAACCGAGACCGCGCTCTCCGCTGGCGGCAAGGCCGTCACCAATCGCAGGGAAAAGCTCCTCATCGAGTTCAAGTCCGAGGCGACCGTCGAGGAGGTGGACGCGAAGGGCAAGCCCCAACGCTTCACGCACAAGGTCTCGAACCTCGCGCTCACCGTCGGCGCGGAGCGCAAACAGCTCCTCGGCGGCGGCGCCGTGGTGAAGGCCTTCCTTGAGGACGGCAAGCCCGTGTTCGAAGCCGCCGGTGAGCGCGCGACGGGCGAACTCGCGCGCGCGTTGAGCGCCGCCGCGTCCGTCGGCAAGTCCGGCGCGTCCGACGACGAGTTCTTCGGCACCAAGGAGCGCAAGAAAGTCGGCGACTCGTGGAACGTCAACGCCGCCGCCATGATCAAGGACATGCAGGCCAAGGGCAACCTCCGCGCCGAGAATCTCGCGGGCAAGGTGACGCTTGAGAAAGTGACCACCGACGGCGGCAAGCGCATCCTGCACCTCGGCAGCGAGGTCAAGGGCAGCTTCTTCCCGCCGCTGCCCCCCGGGCTGACCATCAAGGAATCCACCATGCGCATCAAACTCGGCGCCAAAGTGCCCGCGAGCGTCACCGACACGCACACCGAGGAGGAAGGCGACGTGTCTTTCGCGCTCATTGCCACCGGCAAGCCCGACCCCAACGGCGCGGAAGTCGAACTCAAATCCTCGCAACGCCGCTGGGGCACCTCCGCTCAGATTCCGATCAAGTAGCCAGATGGCAGCCAGCGCAAGCCTGCCGTCGTTCCGGAACAGCAACCGGTCCGCGCCAGACTTGCCGTCCGCCGTCAGCATTGCATCCCGGGCGGGCACTGATACCGCCGGTCGAAATCCCGCGGAAGAGCACGACGAGGCCAACCAGCCTTGCCGGGAGCCCGCGCCCTCGGCATCTCCCCGGTGACATGCTTCCGTCAGGCTCGGCGGCAAAGGACAATCCCGCTGGTTCAATTCGCCGGCAGCTTCATCCCCAGCTCGCGCACGAGGAAGCCGAACTTGTCCGCCGACTCCTCGATGAGCTTCGTCGTCGGTTTGCCCGCGCCGTGGCCGGCCTTGGTCTCGATGCGGATGAGCACGGGCGGGCCGTCGGAGGGCTGGCATTCCTGCAGGCGCGCGGCAAATTTGAAGCTGTGCGCCGGCACCACGCGGTCGTCGTGGTCCGCCGTCGTCACGAGCGTGGGCGGATACTTCACGCCGGGCTTGAGGTTGTGCAGCGGCGAGTAGGCAAGGAGCGCCTTGAACTCGTCCGCGTTGTCCGCGCTGCCGTAGTCGCTCGTCCACGCCCAGCCGATGGTGAACTTGTGGAAGCGGAGCATGTCCATCACGCCCACCGCGGGCAGCGCCGCGCCGAACAGCTCGGGCCGCTGCGTCATGCACGCGCCGACGAGCAGGCCGCCGTTCGAGCCGCCGGCGATGGCGAGCGTCTTCGGCGAGGTGTATTTCTGCGCGATGAGCCGCTCCGCCGCGGCGATGAAGTCGTCGAAGACGTTCTGCTTGCGCGCCTTCGTGCCGGAGAGGTGCCATTCCTCGCCGTATTCGCCGCCGCCGCGCAGGTTCGCCACGGCGAACACGCCGCCCATCTCCAGCCACACGGCCATGCTCACGCTGAAGCCCGGCGTCTGCGGGATGTTGAAGCCGCCGTAGCCGTAGAGATACGTCGGGTTCGAGCCGTCGAGCTTCAGCCCTTTGCGGTGCGTGATGAACATCGGCACGCGCGTGCCGTCCTTGCTCGCGTAGAAGACCTGCTTGGTCTCGAAGCCGGCGGAGTTGAAGTCCACCTTCGGCTTGCGGAACACGGAACTCTTCCCCGTCTTCATGTCGTGCCGGTAGATCGAGCCGGGCACGGTGTAGCTCGTGAACGAGTAGAACGTCTCGGTGTCCGTGCGCTTGCCTCCAAAGCCGCCCGTGCTGCCGATGCCGGGCAGCGCAATCTCGCGGGCAAACTTGCCGTCGCGCGCGAACACCTTCACCTGCGAGCGCGCGTCCTTGAGGTAGCTGGCGACGAACTGGTCGCTGAGCAGGTTCACGCCGCGCAGCGTCTCGGCGGCTTGCGGGATGACTTCCTTCCAGTTCGTTTTCTCCGGTTTCGCGAGGTCAATCGCCACGACGCGACCGCGGGGCGCGTTGAGATCGGTGCGCAGATAAAACGTCGAACCGACGTTGTCCACGAAACCGTAGTCGGCCTCGAAGTCCTTGATGAGTTCGACGACGGGCGCGTTCGCCTGCGAAAGGTCGCGGTAGAAGAGGAGGTTCTTGCGCAGCGTGCCCTTCCAAATGGAGAGGACGAGGAACTTGCCGTCGTCCGTGACGTGGCCGCCGAAGCCCCATTCCTTCTGGTCGGGCCGTTCGTAGATGAGCGTGTCGTCGGATTGCGGCGTGCCGAGTTTGTGGAAGTAGAGTTTCTGGAAATAGTTCGCGCCCTTGAGCGACTCGCCGGGTTTGGGCTCGGCGTAGCGCGAGTAGAAGAATCCCTTGCCGTCCTTCGTCCACGACGCGCCGCTGAACTTCACCCACTTGATGTGGTCGGACAGGTCCGCGCCGGTCTTCACGTCGCGCACCTTCCACTCCTGCCAGTCCGAACCGCTGGCCGAGAGGCCGTAGGCCATCAAGTTGCCGTCCGCGCTGATGCTGTAGCTTGAAAGCGCGACGGTGCCGTCGGCGGAAAGTTTGTTCGGATCGAGCAGCACGCGCGGCTCCGCGTCGAGCGTGTCCGCGACGTAGAGCACGCTTTGGTTTTGCAGGCCGTCGTTCTTGGACCAGAAGTAGCGCGAGCCTTCGCGGTGCGGCAGGCCGTAGCGCTCGAAGTTCCAGAGCTTCGTGAGCCGTTCCTTGATGCGGGCGCGCTCGGGGATCGTGTCGAGATAGCCGAAGGTGACCTTGTTCTGCGCCTCGACCCACGCCTTGGTGTCGGCAGCGTTGTCGTCCTCGAGCCAGCGGAACGGGTCGGGGATCTTCGTGCCGTGGTAGTCGTCCACGTGGTTGGTCCTGGCCGTGACGGGATACGCGAGCCGCGGCTGGTCGGCGGCGTGTGAAGGGGCGCTGGTTGCGGCAAGCGACATGAGGAAGAGGTGCGTGAATTTCATGCGAACGCTGGATTGAGCCACGGCGCGGCGGTGCGGGCAAGGGGAAGAGAACCGACGGCGTGTGCACCGGGCGGGGCGCATTTTCTTCGTGCCTTTTCCCGGGGAGGCCATTATCTGTCACGGCCATGACCATTTGGATTTTTGCGCTGTTCTTGATGTTGATGTTCGGGTCGGCGGGCGCGATGGGCGGCGGCATCCGGCTTTCGATCCAATTGCTCGGAGTCATCATCTCGTTTTCGCTGGCGAGCCCGCTTTCCCCGATGCTCGACTGGGTGCCGAAGGTGATGGGGTTCCACAATCCGGTGACGGCGTGGGCCCTGCCGCCGATCCTCACGTTCGTGCTGCTGAACCTGATCTTCGCGAGCATCGCCTTCGGGGTGCATCACAAGATCGAAATCCACTACCAATACCGCGCGGCGGACGACGTGCGGCTCAACTGGGAGCGGGTCAACTCCCGGCTCGGGATCATCGTCGGCATGATCGTGGGCTCGCTTTACGTGGTGATTCTCGGCGTGCTCATCCACACGGCGGGCTACTTCACGACGCAGGTGAAGAACGGGACGAGCGACCCGATGGGCTTCCAGATTCTCACGCGCATGACGGCCGACATGAAGACCACGGGCCTGGACCGCGTGGTGCTGGCGGTCAGTCCCGTCGGCGAGAATTTCTACCTCACGTCGGACCTCGTCGGCCTGCTTTACCACAACCCCGACCTGCGCAAGCGGCTCATGGATTATCCGCTCTTCAACACCCTGGAGGACCGGCCCGATTTTCAAGCCTTCGAGGAAGAGCGACGGACCAACTACCTGGCCCGCATCGCCTCGAAGACGAACTTCATGGTCGTGCTCAAGAGCGGGATGACGCAGGAGTTGATGAAGAACAAGGACCTGCAGGCTCTCTACCGGGATATGGACCTGGGCGACGTGCTCAAGTTCGCCACGAACGGGACATCGCCGAAGTATGAAAAGGAGAAGCTGCTCGGCCGCTGGCAGCTCGACCTCGTGCCGACGGTGCAGGCCATCCGCAAGAAGCGCAACCCGCCGCTGCCCGAGCTCAAATACCTCACGACGATGTATCGCTCCATGCTCAAGGACATCACGATCGTCGCGAGCGCGAACAACCAGATTTCCGTGCGAGGCTCCATCGCGGACGGCCAGACGTTGGGACGGGTGCTGGCTTACACGCTTCCGAAGAACATCGACATCTCGAAGCTCTCCACCAATTTCTCCAATACAAACATCTTCAAGACCTTCCTCACGGGCACCTGGAAAAGCGGCTCCTCCGACTCCTACACGCTGACGCTCGGCGACCTCGGCGACAGCGAGGTGACCCTCAAGGATGACAAACTCACCACCACCGTCGGCGGTCAGCCCGTGGTGTTCGGCAAGGTTGACTGAGCCGGGACAACGCCAGCCGCGAGTGAATCGCGGACAGTTCGAGTGTCCCGCCGCCGCCGGCCCAGTTCCTCATTGCGCCGCATTCGCGCGCTGCCGTAAGGTGCGCGCCGCTTGACACATGAAGGTTTACGTTGACGGCAAATTCTACGACGAGAAGAACGCGAAGGTCTCCGTGTTCGACCACGGGCTGCTTTATGGCGACGGCGTATTCGAGGGCATTCGCGCCTACAACGGCCGCGTCTTCCGGCTCACGGAGCACGTCGAGCGGCTGTTCAATTCCGCGAAGTCCATCCTGCTCACCATCCCGCTGACGCCGGCCGAAATGGGCCGGGCCGTCGTCGAGACCTGCCGCCGCAACAAACTCACCGACGCCTACATCCGGCTCGTCGTCACCCGCGGCGTCGGCACGCTCGGCCTCGACCCGAACCGCTGCAAGCGCGCGTCCGTGATCATCATCGCGGGGAAAATCCAGGTCTACCCGCCCGCGCTCTACGAACGCGGCATGGACATCGTCACCGTGCCGACCACGCGCAACCTCGTGAACGCGGTCAACCCGGCCATCAAGTCGCTCAACTACCTGAACAACATCCTCGCCAAGATCGAGGCAAACATCGCGGGCGTCGAGGAGGCCATCCTGCTCAACGGCGAGGGCTTCGTGGCGGAGTGCACGGCGGACAACCTGTTCATCGTGAAGGGCCGTCGGCTGCTCACCCCGCCGTTGTCCGCCGGCGCGCTTTACGGCATCACGCGCGGCGTGGTGCTCGACCTCGGGCGCGAGTCCGGCCTCGAGACGGGCGAGCCGAACCTCACGCGCTACGACCTCTACATCGCGGACGAGTGCTTCCTGACCGGCACCGGCGCGGAGATCATCCCCGTGGTGAAGATCGACGGCCGTGTGATCGGCACCGGGCGCCCCGGGGCGACCACCCGGAGTTTGATTGAAAAATACAAGGCGTTGACGCAGGTTTCCGGCGAGCCGATCGGCGGCTGATTGTCATGCTCTGCAACGTCTGCAAAGAGAACGAGGCCACGGTCCACTTCACGCAAGTCCACATGGACAAGATGAAGCAGGTGGACCTCTGCGAGGCCTGCTCCAAGAAGAACAACGCCACGGACCCGGAGAACTTTTCCTTCGCCGACCTGCTGCTCGGCGTCGGCGCCGCGCAGGAAATCGAGGAGCCCTCCGGCCCCGAGCTCAAGTGCCCCGCCTGCGGCTACACGCACGCCGACTTCAAGAAATCCGGCCGGTTCGGCTGCGCCGAGTGTTACCAGACTTTCTCCGAAGGCCTCGAGGTGCTGCTCAAAAGCATGCACAAGGGCACGCAGCACAAGGGCAAGGCACCCGTCTCCATGCAGCAGTTCCGCGACGCAAGCGGCAAGCTCAAGCAGCTCCAGAAGCGCCTCGAAAAGGCCATCCTCGAGGAGGACTACGAGACCGCCGCCGCGTTGCGCGACGAAATCCGGCAGGCCCGCGAAAAGCTCGGCAACGTCCCCGCCTGAGCCATGAACGTCCACCAGTTCCTCGCCCCGCTTGCGCAGTCGTGCCGGCGCACCGGGCCGCATGACCGCATCGTGCTGAGCAGCCGCGTCCGCCTCGCGCGCAACCTCCGCGGCCATTCCTTCCCCGGCCACGCCAAGAAGCCCGACCGCGTCCGCGCGCTCGAACTCATCCGGCCGACCGTCGAGGGCCTGCCCGAAATGGCCGGCGCCTACTCGGCGACGATGGACGAGCTCACGCCGCAGGACAAACTCACGCTGGTCGAGCGCCACCTCATCAGCCGCGAACACGCCGCGCGCAGCTCCGGCAGCGGGCTCGTCCTCAACAAGGAGGAATCCCTCTGCGTGATGATCAACGAGGAAGACCACCTGCGGATGCAGTCGCTGCAAACCGGCCTGCACGTGCGCAAGGCCTGGGCGCTCATTGACCAGGTGGATTCCACGCTCGAGAAGCGCCTCGACTACGCGTTCTCTCCCGACCTCGGCTATCTCACGGCCTGCCCCACCAATCTGGGCACCGGCATCCGCGTCAGCGCCATGCTGCATCTGCCCGGCCTTGTGCTCGACGAGCAGATCAACGCCATCATCAACTCCGTGAACAAACTCGGCCTCGCCGTCCGCGGCCTTTACGGCGAAGGCACCGAGGCGCTCGGCAACATTTTCCAGGTCTCCAACCAGAAGACCCTCGGCGAGGCCGAGCTCGAAATCGTCGAGCGGGTCGCCAAGGCGCTCGACCAGGTGCTCACCACCGAGCTCGACGCCCGCAAGCGCCTCCTCCAGCGCAAGCCCAAGGCGCTCTTCAACTACATCGGCCGCGCCTACGGCATCCTCACCAACTCCCACATCATCACGTCGAAGGAGGCGATGAACCAGCTCTCGCTCCTGCGGCTGGGCGTGGACTTGAACCTCTTCCCCGAAATCCCGCGCTCACTCCTCGAGGAGATGTTCATCCTCATCCAGCAGGCCCATCTCCAGCAGCATTGCGGCGAAAAACTCGAGCCCGAGAAGCGCGACCTCATCCGCGCCGACATTCTCCGCGAGCGCCTCCAAGCCGCGCCACGGCCGAAGACCACCGACGCCCGCTGCCTCGAGTGAACGCCGCGAATCTGCTTGCCGCTCCGCCGTTCACGCCGCCACCCTTTCCCGGAGCGCCGCCCCGTTCCGACGTCCGCTGAAACCCACGAGGCGAGCGCCGCACCAGCCCCCCACTCGCCTATGTGCGGAATCATGGCCGTCTTCAGCCTGCATCGGAGCCTCCGGATTGATGCGGAGAACCTGCTCGCGCGCCCCGCGCGCCCTTCAGCCACAAACACCGCAGGCACCTTGACTGGCTCGAACTCCATCGAGCTGCGCGTGCTCAACGAGTGGATGGACCAGTATCTGCGTGCGCCGGCGTCGGCGAAGTGAGGCGGGCTCATGCACGCGCTCATCGAGGATTTCCTCGTCCACCTGCGGCACGAGCGCGGGCAGGCGGCAAACACGGTGGCCACCTACGCCGGCCTGCTGACACGGTTTGTCACGTGGGCCGGGGCGCACGGCGTGAGCGACTGGCGCGAGGTGCAATTGAAGCACCTGATGGACTTCCTCCAGCACGAGCGGGACCGCGCGCTCGCCAACGCGCCCGAAGGTTCGCCGCGCCGGCTCAGTGGCGCGAGCGTGTATCTGCAGATTGCCGCTCTTCGCGCCCTCTATCGCTTCGCCGAGCGGGAGAAATTCGTCCCCGCGAACGTCGCCGAAAAGCTCTCGCTGCCGCGCCGCTGGAAACGCCTCCCCAAGTCGCTGACCGACGCCGAAATCCAGCAACTGCTCGCGCCGCCCGCCGAGGGAACGCCCGACGCGCTCTGCGACCACGCCGCGCTCGAGCTCGCCTACGCCAGCGGGTTGCGCCTGTCCGAACTGCGCGGCCTGCGGCTCGAACAGCTCCACCTCGAAGCGGGCTTCATCACCGTCGTCGGCAAGGGCAACAAGGAACGCGTCGTGCCCGTCGGCTCCAAGGCGGTCGCGGCGCTCCACCGCTACCTCGACACCGCGCGCCCCAGGCTCGTCACGCCGCGCACGCCCGCGAATGTGTTTCTCACGCGGCGCGGCACGCCCTTCGCCCGCACGACATTGTGGCTGCGGATCAAGCGCCGGGCGCGGCTCGCGGGCATCGCCCGCAACGTCACGCCGCACATGCTGCGCCACAGCTTCGCCACGCACCTCCTCGATCACGGCGCGGACTTGCGCGTCATTCAGGAACTGCTCGGCCACGCCTCCATCAGCACGACGGAAGTTTACACGCACGTCGCCGGCAGCCGCCTGCGCGAGGTGCACGACAAATTCCACCCGCGCTCCCGCCGCGCCGCTGCCGCAAAGTCCGCCCCCAAATGACGGCCCGACGCCCTCCCGTGGGACGCCACCGCGCACTTGCATTCCTCAAACTCCCGTCCCATTGTTGGCGCCCCCTGACCCGGAACGCAGGAAAAGTGCCTGCCGCGGCAGAGTAGCATGAGCCAGACACCCGATCCCGAGTTTGACCTCGAGTCGCTGTTCCTCCCCACGTGGGCCAAGCAGCCGGCGGCCAACAAGTATGCCAACTTCGCCGGCGGCGAGGACCGTCCCCGCCGCGGCGGGCCCGGCGGGCACGAGGATCGTGGCCGGCGCGGCTTCGGTGGCGGCGGCGACCGCGGGCCGCGCGGACCCCGCCGCGATGGACCGCGCCGGGAAGGTCCCGGCGGACCCGGGCGTTCCGGCGACCGTGGTCGCGGGCCGAGGCAGGACTTTGAAGGCCGGCGAGAAGAGCGGCGCGAGACCGGCCCGCCGCCGCCCGAGCTCAATGTCACTTTCATCCCCGAGGAAAAAGGCGTCGAGGGACTCGCGCGACAGGTGCGCCTCACGGGGCGCGCGTATCCGCTCTTCGAGATCGCGCAGCTCATCCTGCGCAAGCCCGAGCGGTTCAACGTCCAGCTCGGCATCGTCAAGAAACCCGACGGCTCACCGGCGCAACCGCTCTTCCTGTGCAGCCTCGACGACACGTTGTGGCTCTCCGAGGCCGAGGTCGCCGGCCACCTGTTGCACCGGCACTTCGACACCTTTTATGCGAGCGAGCGCATCGCCGGCGATTCGCCGAAGGGCACCTACACCTTCGTCGCACAGTGCGGCATGAGCGGCGTGGTGCTCGGCCCGCCCAACTATCACGGCTACCAGGAAAAGCTCCGCCAGCTCCACACGGAGCGCTTTTCGCGGATGCCCTTCGACGTGTTCAAGTCCCGCGTGAAGATCGTGAAGGACGAGGCCGTGGTGAAGCAATGGCTCGAGGAGCAGAGCTACAAGACCTCGTTCACCGCGCTCAACGTGCCCGAGCCGCTGAAGTTCGACACCCGCGACCAGGTCGAGCAGCACTTCCGCGTCACGCACCTGCCGAACCTCGTCAAGCCCGCCGAGTCGCACACGGTCCCCGGCGTCGCCGCCCGCGCGCTCCCGTGCACGCCCCTCCGCAACCTCGTGCGCGTCGCGTGGGAGGACCAGTCAAAGTTCCCGATCCGGCTCGCCACGACGCTCAGCCAGCAGTTCGGCGGGCACGGGCTTCAGTTCTTCAAGGTCAACAAGACCGTGACGCACGTTTGCGTTGCGCGGCCGCATTTCCTCGACCTCGACTCCACGCCCGTCTCGGGCAACGTGCGCAGGCTGATCGAGTTCATCAACTCGCACCCGAAGTGCACGCGCCGCAGGCTGCTCGACACGCTCGCGCCCGCGCCTGTTCCCGCCGCCGCGCCACCGGAAGCGGCGGCAACACCCCCCGCGCCGGCTGCGCCCGCCGCGCCGCCCATGTCACCCGAGCAGGAGGCGCTCAACGCCGATTTGCACTGGCTCATTCACGAGGGGCACGTGATTGAGTTTGCCACCAACGGAATCCTCGAAACGGCAAAGCGCCCGCTGCCCCGGCCCGAACGCCCCGCCAAGAAACCCGCCCCCGATGCGAAGCCCGCGCCCGCTGCCGATGCACCCTCCACCGAGGACGGCGTCGTGGAACTGAGCGAGTCACCCGCGCCCGCACCCGCGAATGCCGGGCCCGCGCCGGCGCCGGAGGTTCCCACACCCGCGCCCGAACCCGCGCCCGCCGCCACCGCCTGACCGATCATGGCCTCGACCCAAGCCGCCCTCGCCGCGCCCGACCTCACGCAACGCCCGCCCCGCAGCGCCCGCGTGCGACTCGGCGGCTACGTCATTCTCCCGCGCATGCTCGACAAAGGCCGCGCGCAACTTGTGGGCAGGAACGGCGAGTATCACTTCAACTGCCCGCTTGACCGGCACTTCCTCGACTTCGCCGGTGTGAATCCCGACGCGTTGCTGAAGCAACTCGCCGCGGGAAAGGGCGACGGTGAAATCCTTGCCTGGATCGGGAAGCACGCGAAGCAGAAGCACAGCGTCATCGAAGTATCGGCATGGAGCGCCTACCACGAGAACCGCGGCCCGGCGGATTTCGAGTCCCGCGAATACTTCAACCACAAATATCTCGAAAAGCTCGCCCCGGCGCGCACGGACATCCTGAGCTGGTTCGATGTGCTCGACGTGGACGACCATGTGAGCTTCGGCGGCAAGGCTTGAGGCGCCGGCCGCCGTCCGACACGCCCACCTATTCTGCGCCCGCCACCCGCCGCAGGTAGTCAAAGGCGAACAGCCCCGAGGAGTGTCCGTCCGCCCAGAACGGCTGCACCGCGTATCCACCCACGGGAACCACCCGCGACAGCTTGAAGGACTCCGGCGTGAACGCGCGTTCCGGTCCCTTGTAAACCTTGCCGAAGATGTCCTGCTCGCCGTGGCATGCCGCGCACGGGCACGCGCGGCGGAGCGCTTCGAGCGGGATGAAACTCTCCGAGCCGTCGTCCCATTTCACGGCGAGTTCCGTGCCGATCACCTGCACGTCCGTGGGGTGCATGGTCAGATGCCGAGATTGGAAAGCGCCATGCACACACGGTTCACCGCGGCGGCCAGCTTCGGATGCGATTCCTCGAACCCCGCGACTGACGCGCGCAAGCCTTCGATCGAGAGCTCCTTCAGGCGCGTGTCCGGTCGCTCGCGCGTGGCCTCGTGCGCCGAGACCTGCGTGAAGCCCGCGATGCTCCGCGCCTGGTCCGCGTGCGTGGCGGACAACTCGTTCACCTCGGACTTGAGCGTCTCCAGCAGGCCGAGCACCGCGGACTTGGCCTCGGGCTTGAGCGCGCCCGATGCTTCGAGCCGACCGCGAAGCTGCGCAATCGTGTCGTGAATCATGGTCGTCCCGCGACGGCGGGACACAGCCACGATAACCGCCACGGGAAAAAACCCAAGCCGCGAGTGGCGCACTTTGGTTTCCGGGATCAAACCCACGGCGGACGGGAGATTCTTGGTGCCGAGGCGCCGCGCCGCGTGTAGCGTCGGCGCACAGGCCTGATGGAAGTTCCGGAGACATTCTACCCGCTCGTCGAGCACACCTGCCGCGAGCTCTACATCCGGTCGCTCAAGGAAATCCCCCCCGACGTCGTTGAGGCCATCCGCCGCGCGGCCGCGCGCGAGACGAAGGAAGTCGCCCGGCGCATCTTCGCCGCGTATCTTGAATCCATCGAACTCGGCCGCGCCCGCGACATGATTGTATGCCAGGATACCGGCATCCCCATCTACTGGGCCGGCATCGGCTGCCGGCTGCGGCTCGATGGCGCGCGACTTGCCGACGCCATCCGCCTCGGCACCGAACGCGCCACGCGCGACCATCCGCTCCGCAGCAGCATCGTCTCGCCACTGACCCGCGAGAACCGCCAGACCAGCACCGGCGAAGGCATCCCCATCATCCACTTCGACTTCGTGCCGGACGCCGACACGCTCGACATTTTATTCATGCCGAAAGGCAGCGGCTCGGAGAACATGAGCTCGCTGAAAATGCTCGTGCCCGCCGACGGCGTAAACGGCATCAAGCGCTTCGTGCTCGAACAAGTCGTCGGCGCGGGCGCCAAGCCGTGCCCGCCCACCATCGTCGGCATCGGCATCGGCGGCTCGTCCGATCTCTGCCTGGCGCTCGCCAAAAAAGCCACCGCGCGCCCGCTCGGCACGCGCAACCCCGACCCGCAATTCGCCGCCCTCGAGGAGGAACTCTTCAACGCCATCAACGCCACCGGCATCGGCCCGCAGGGACTCGGAGGCGACACCACGGCGCTGGCCGTTCACATCGAGGCTGCGTGGACGCACATCACCTGCAACCCCGTCGCCGTGAACCTGCAATGCTGGCGTGCTGAACGCCGCCGCGCGACTTTGTCCGCGGACGGAACGGTGGAGTTCGGTTTTTGACATGGCTTCCTTTCGTTTCACCACCCCGCCTTCCGAGGCCGCCGTGCGCCAACTCAAGGCCGGCGATTCCGTCACGCTCGACGGCGTCGTGTTCGGCATCCGCGACGCGGGCCTCATCCGCCTGTTCGACCAAGGCGTGCCATGCCCGGTGGATTTGCGCGGAGCCGCGCTGCTGCACACGGCGCCGAACGTCCGCAAACTTCCCGACGGCCGCTACGAGCCGTTGTCCATCGGCACCACCACGAGCCTGCGTATGGACCGCTACACCGAGCCGCTGCTGCGCGACCACGGCGTGCGCGCGATCCTCGGCAAGGGCGGCCTCTCGGCGTCGAGCGCGGCGTTGATGGCGCGATACGGCGCGGTGTATTTGAGCGTCACCGGCGGCGCGGCGGCGGGCCAGACGTTGCAGACCGAGGCGATCGAGCGCGTGTTTTGGGAAGACCTGATGCCCGAGTGCCTGTGGCAATTCCGCGTGAAGGGCATGGGGCCTCTGATCGTGGGCATTGATGCGCAGGGGAACAACCTCCAGCTCGACGTGCAGGGAGAAGCCGAGCGCAGGTCGGCGGACATTCTGCGCAAGATGGGTGTCGCATGAACGAACCGCCCGGACCTCCGCGCCGCGCGCCGTATCGCGGCACCGTGGCGTGGGTCATCCAGCGCATCTCGGCCATCGTGATGATCGTGCTGCTGCCGCTGAAACTCTACACCGGCTGGGCCGCGCGCGACCGCCTGCCGTGGATCCTGCCGGGTTCGCCGAAGCAGATGCACTTCAACGCCGCCCTCGACCTCGTGCTGCTGCTCTGCCTGCTCATCCACATGGCCTACGGCATTCGCGTGATGCTCATCGACGCCGGTGTCATCCGTGAAGACCGCTGGTTCTGGAGATTCACCGCGGGCGCGCTCGCCCTCTTCGCGGTCATCGTGTGGGCGGTGTATCTGCGGGCGGATTGAGCGCGCGTCCGACATCGTGCGGTCGACGCCAAGGATGAACACCATGCCTGCGCCCGGAAGGATGGGCGGCGGAACAGGCTCAGGCGCGCAGCGTCCGGCGCAGGAGGTTGTGTGTGATGCGCTGCACGCGCGCGTCGGGACCGTGCGGGCGCGACCAGTGTGACCACGGCAGGATGTGGCCCGGCGGCGAACTCAGTCCCTGCGCCCACCAGATCGTCGCGGCGTTGAAGACGATGTTGTTCTTCGGCCCCGGGAAGATCGTAGCCGTCCAGTGCGCCGGCGTGACGCCGCCGCGCCACACGGTTCCCTCGGCCACGACTTCGAGTCCGGGGATGTTCGCCGGCGCCCCGTGATGTTCCCAACCGACCAGCCCGGGCACCGACTCGCCCTGCTTCATGCCGGTGCCCTCGAAGATCCAGTGTTCGGGTTTCGTGCAGGTCCAGTCGCCGCCGCCGTTGAAGGGCACGATGCTCCGCGCGCCGATGAGGTCCGCCTCGTTGCGGGAATCGCGTTTCCAGTCCTTCGTGAAGACGCTGATGGAATCCTCGATTTCCGGGTCCGTGAGTCCCGCGTAAATGCCGGTGCGCGTCAGGATGCGTCCGCCCGCGCCGCCCGAGGAGGGCGAGAACGGCGTGACACCGAAGACCGAATTCCCGCAGAGCCACAGCGCGTTCGTGCCCGCGGCAATCGCGCCCTTCACGGCGTCGAACTGCCGAGGATCCCAATACTCGTCGTGCCCGACGCTGAGGAATGTCTTGCAGCGCGTGATGTTGCCAGGTTCGAGGCAGTCGCGGTTCGAGCAGTAGGTCACGTCGTAGCCGTGTTCCTCGAGCCAGTAGGCGAGCGGGAATTCCCACAGCAGGAATTCGCCCGACCCGATCGAAAGCGGGTGCTCGTAAATCTGCGCGTATTTGCCGTAAGGCCGGTCGAAGCTCGCCGCCACGCCCACCGCGTGCGCGCCGCGCGGGTCCGTGTAGAGCGAGTAATTGTCAGGCCACTTGTTGTAGGCCTGCCACGTGTTGTCGCTGCATTGAAAGAGAAAGTCCGCGCGGCGCTCGTCCTTCACGATGAACACCACGTAGCTCTGCCAATAGGGCCCGGCGGCTTGGTCGGGCACGGTCGTGATCCGGCCGAGATACACGCCGCTCGTCCAGTCGGCGGGAATCTTGAACGAGAGGACCGGCTCCCACCTGCACTCGCGCAGGCGCTTGTCGCCCACGGGCGGGTCGGACTGTTTCGTGCATGGAATGGGGTCCGTCTTCATCATCCGCCGCGCACCGCGCCCTCCGTAGAAGCCCATGCGGAAAACCTCGAGCGTGAAGCGCGCGGCGGGGTTCGTGCTGACCATGAAGTCGAGCTGCTCGCCGGCTCTCACGCTCTGGCGCGAGCAATAGCCCTCGATGGCGGGCGACCGGAAGCCCAGGTTCTTGTCGAGCCGCACGCGCGTGAGCTGCCAGTCGAGCGCGCCGGGCCTCGCGTTCTCGGCGGCGATGGCCGATGCCCGGCGCGCCGTGGCGCGGGTTTGCGCCCGCGCTTCCGCCCCGGCTGCGGCCGACGCCGCGAACGTGGCGACGCTGCCTTTCAGGAACTCGCGCCGCCTTAACCGGGCGGCGGTGCGGGGATGACGTGGGTTCATGAGGATGTTCGATTCGCGGCCGCGCCGGGCGCGGGCTGGAGCAGAAGCGCAAGCCACAAGGCAATCAACACAAGGCGCAACATCGCCGCGGAGCGTAGCAGCGCGCCGCGTTTGCTCAATGCCGAAGCGAGTCCGCATCGCCCACCCCCGCGGCGCATCGGCACGCGCGGGAATCGGGACGCATTGCCCGTTGCAACTTCGACCCCGCTGCCCGAGCCTCGCTCGCGGCACGATGGAACCCCTTGTTCGAATCCTCCACGAGGACGCCGACCTCCTCGCCCTGAACAAGCCCGCGGGCCTCGCCTGCCACCCGACCAAGTCTGGCCCGCTCTCCAGCCTCATCAGCCGCGCGCGGCTGCACCTCGGCGGGGCCGTGAAGCCTCACCTGATCAACCGGCTCGATCGCGAGACCAGCGGCGTCATCCTCATCGCCAAGTCTGACGCCACCGCGCGCGACCTGCGCAAGTTGTGGGAGTCGCGCCTCGTCGCGAAGGAGTATCTCGCCATCGTCCACGGCCACATCCGCGACGAGCGCGGCCTGGTGGATGCCCCGCTCGGCCACGACGAGTCCGCGCAGACGTTCATCAAGGATTGCGTGTGCGCGGATGGCGCCCCGTCGCAGACGGGCTACGACGTGGTGAGCCGCTTCGCGCGGGACGGGCGTGAGTTTACGCTCACGCGGGTGCACCTGCTCACCGGCCGGAAGCACCAGATTCGCATCCACCTCGCGCACATCGGCCACCCGGTCGTGGGCGACAAGCTCTACGGCGGCGACGAACGGTTGTATCTCGATTTCGTGCGCGGCCGGCAGACGGACGAGCAGCGCGCGCGCTTGATGCTGGAACATCAGGCGTTGCACGCGAACACAATCCGGGTCGGATGGCGCGGACGGGCGTGGGAATTCACCGCGCCCCCCGAGCCCGAGTTCGCGCGCTTCGCGGGACTCCCGCAGCCGTGAACTGCGCGAAGAAGCGGAGACCTGTCCAGTTTCGCCGCCCGGAAAGCCGCCCACTTTCCCCTCGCGCGTCCACGTTGCCGTCCGTTTAATGGCCGCGCGTCTCATGGCGCATCCCATGGAAGTCCAGGTCGCCGCCCTTTGTGATTTCGCCGCCGACTACGGCGGCAAGCTCTGCGTCGTCGGCGTGTTCGACACGGTCGTCGCGCCCTCGTTCCCCATCAAGCGTGCGCACTGCTACATCGCGCTGCGCATCCTGTTTCGCGACGATGACCGCGGTCGCCACCTGCTCAAGTTCTCGCTCATCGACGAGGACGGCTGCAACCTGCTCCCGAAGCTCGGCGGCGAGATGAACGTCGCGCTCCCGGACCACCTCTTCTTCCTCAGCACCAACGTGTGCCTCAACCTGCAAGGCATCGAATTCAAGCGCCCCGGCCAGTATTCCATCGACATCTCGGTTGACGACAAGATGATCGCCCGCATCCCGCTCCAAGTCGTCCTCCTCCAGCCCCCGCCCGCACTGGCATGAAGACGCGCGTCCTCGGCGGCGACCTGCACATGATCGAGCTGCGCACGCGGATGCCGTTCAAATACGGCATCGCCACGATGACGCAGATGCCGATGGCCTTCGTGCGGCTCGCCGTCGAGACCGGCCGCACGCAATCGCCCGGCATCGCCGCGGACCTGCTCCCGCCCAAGTGGTTCACGAAGGATCCCGCCCGCCCGCTCGCCGGGGAAATCGTCGAGATGCTCCGTGTCATCCGCCACGCGATGACCCTCGCGCGCGGGATGAGCGCGGAGACACCGTTCGACCTGTGGAAGATGCTGCACGCCGCGCAATCGCGCTGGGCCGCGCAGCAGAATCTCCCGCCGCTGCTCGCGCACTTCGGCACGTCGCTCGTCGAGCGCGCCGTGCTCGACGCCGCATGCCGGGCCGCCGGCAAGCCCTTCGCGCGGCTGCTGCGCGAACACGCCTTCGGAATGCGGATGGGCGAGCTGCACGCGGAACTCGGCGGCTCCCATCCCGCGGACTTCCTGCCGGAGAAGCCCCTCGAGCACATCACCGCCCGCCACACCGTCGGCCTGTCCGACCCGCTCGCGGAGGCCGACATCGCGCCGGCCGACCGGGTGAGCGACGGCCTGCCGCAGTCGCTCGCGTTGTGCATCCGCCACTACGGCCTGCGGCATTTCAAAATCAAGGTCAACGGAGACCTCGAGCGTGACCTCGACCGGATGCACCGCGTGGCGGGGATCATCCGCGACCACGCGCCCGCGGACTTCGCGTTCACGCTCGACGGCAACGAGCAGTTCAAGTCGCTCGCCGACTTCCGCCGCTTCTGGGAGGCGCTGCGAGCGAGCGAGGCGCTCCGGCCGTTCCTCGAACGCCTGCTGTTCGTGGAACAACCGCTGCACCGCGACGTGGCGCTCGACCCCGCCGCGGTCGGTCCGCTGCGCGACTGGCCCGACGCGCCGCCGATGATCATCGACGAATCGGACGCCACGCTCGAAAGCCTGCCCGCCGCGCTCGCGCTCGGCTACGCGGGCACGAGCCACAAAAATTGCAAGGGCGTGTTCAAGGGCGTCGCCAACCGGTGCCTGCTCAAGCGCCGCGCCACGGCCGCGCCCGCGGACGCGCGGTTCATGATGAGCGGCGAGGATCTCTGCAACGTCGGCCCGGTCGCATTGCTGCAGGACCTCGCGGTCTGCGCCGCGCTCGGCATCGAGAGCGTCGAGCGCAACGGTCACCACTACAACGCCGGCCTGTCGCAGTTTCCCAAGCCCGTGCAGGAACAGATGCTCAAGCTCCACGGCGACCTCTACCACGCGAGCGACGCGGGCTGGCCGACGTTGACGCTCCGCGAAGGCAGGATCCCGCTCGGCTCCGTGAACGGCTCGCCGTTCGGCGTGAGATTCCTCGTGGACGTCGCGGCGTTCACGAAGCTCGAGGAGAATTGAAACCGGTTCCCGGCGATGGGCCGCCCGGGGAACTTGAAGCACGAGCGCCATCCGGCCGGGCCGGGCGTCGGGCAGGCGGGGCAGGCGCGCGCACTGGCGGAACGCGCCGAGCGGATTGAACAGTGCGGAGGGCGCCAGGCGCGGCAAGTGTCCGTGAACGGCCGCCGCCTTTTCAACACGGTTCAACCCGCGCCCGCGCTTGCGCGGGCCGACGCGGGTCTGCGAAAGTCCGGCCGCGTCACGCGACACGCGACGCCGCTGAAGTCCATGCACCACCACGCCGGCGCGCACGCCGACCCGACCTTCTCCGCGAGGAAGCGCTCGACGATGGAAATCCTCCGTCGCGTGGCGGTTTATCTGCGTCCCTACAAGCTGATGGCCGCGGGCACGATCGCCTGCGCGCTGCTCTCGCTCGCGTTCGCCTTCGCCTATCCCAAGCTCACGCAGCTCATCATCGACGACGTGATCGTCAAGAAGGACGCCGCCCGCCTCGCGCCCGTGATGCTGATGCTCATGGCGGCGTTCGCGCTGCGCGAACTCTTCAACAGCCTGCGCATCCGCATCAACAACGAGTTCGAGCAGAAGGTCATCTTCGACATGCGCCGCGATGTCTATGCGCGGCTGCAACGGCTGCCGGTCGGGTGGTTCGACCAGCGCGCGTCGGGCGACTTGATGACGCGTGTGATCGAGGACGTGAACTCGGTCGAGCGCGTGCTCATTGACGGCACGGAGCAGGGCACCGTGGCCGTGCTGAGCATCGTGGGTGTGCTGGTGATTCTCTTCGCGACGAACGCCCCGCTCACGGGGGTCGCGCTCGCGCCGCTGCCCTTCCTCGCGGGCGGCGCGCTCTGGTATACGCTCACGGCGCACCGCCGCTACCGGGCCCAACGCGAGGCCGCGAGCGCGATGAACGCGCTGCTCATGGACAACCTGCAGGGCGTGCGCCAGATCAAGACCTTCGGCCGCGAGCCGCACGAGGACAGGCGCTTCGCAGAGCGCGCGAACGACCTGCGGCTCGGCACGCTCGGCGTGATGCGCGTGTGGGCGATGTATTCGCCGGCGATGGCGTTCTTCGCGTCGGCGGGCGCGGGTCTCGTGCTGTGGGTCGGCGGCGCGACGGTGATCCGCGGCGAGATGACCGTGGGGGAACTGGTCGGGTTCATCTTTTACCTCGTGCTGTTTTACGAGCCGGTCGCGCGGTTGCACGGCCTCAACCAGATGCTTCAGTCCGCGCGCGCGGCGGGCGAGCGCGTGTTTGACATCCTCGACACCGGCGAGGAACGCAGCAACCTCGTGAGTGCGCCCGCCATCCTCCGCTCGACGCCGGGCGCGGACGCGCAGGCGCCCTCGGGCGCGATCCACTGGCGCGCGCGGGGCGAGGTGAGCTACGAATCCGTCGGCTTCAGCTACGGGCCCGAGCGCGTCGTGCTCAAGGACATCTCCCTCGGCGCGAGGCCCGGGCAGATGATTGCGCTCGTCGGCCCGACCGGCGCGGGCAAGTCCACGCTTGTGAACCTGCTGCCCGGCTTTTACCGGGCCACGTCGGGCCGGATCACCATTGATGACTGCGACATCGCGAACCTCACGCTTCACGAACTGCGCCAGCAGATCAGCGTCGTGAGCCAGGAGGCGTTCCTCTTCAACGGCACCGTGCGCGAGAACATCCTCTACGGCCGGCTCGACGCGACGGCGGCGGAACTCCTCGCCGCGTCGAACGCGGCCAACTGCCACGAGTTCATCTCGCGCCTGCCGCAGGGCTACGACTCGCGCGTGGGCGAGCGCGGCGTGAAGCTGAGCGTCGGAGAGAAACAGCGCGTCAGCATCGCCCGCGCGCTCCTCAAGGACGCGCCCATCCTCATCCTCGACGAGGCGACGGCGAGCGTGGACACGCAGACCGAGCGGCTGATTCAGGAGGCGCTCGAACGGTTGATGGCGGGGCGCACGAGCTTCGTCATCGCGCACCGGCTGAGCACCATCCGCAACGCCGACCGCATCCTCGTGATGATGCACGGCCAAATCGTCGAGCGCGGCACGCACGACGAACTGCTCGCGGCCGGCGGCCTCTACGCGAAACTCGCGCGCATCCAGAACACGACGTTCATCGAGGAAGGGTTTGAGAAGCTGGCGGTGACGTGAGTGAATCTCCGGCCGCCGCGGCGCGCGATGGGTTCAACTTAACCCGCCCGGCCACCCCTCACCCGTCCCGCTCCGGGCGGGGCGGTCGGGGCAGCACAGGTTCGAAGAACGGGAATCGAAGGATGACCCGGGGAGAGCGACCGACGATTCGGCGATCCGCCACGTCAGCCTTCATGCCTTTCGCTTCTCTCCCACGTTGATGCTCATCGCCCCGCCGACGAGGTTGATCGTGCGCAAGTTCACCGCGCCGAGTTCGCGGAGCTTCGCCTCCACGCCGCGTTGCGCCGGGTAGTGCAGAAGCGACTCGTGGATGTAAGCGTAAGCCGGCGCGTTCCGGCAGAAGACGCGGCCGAGCACCGGCACCGCGCAGCGGAGCCAGCCAAAGTAGATCGATCGCCAGAGCGCGTTGTCGGGCCTGCCGAAATCGAGCACGAGCAACCGCGCGCCCGGCCGCGTGACGCGCCACATCTCGCGCAGCCCGGCGTCGAAGTCCGCGAGGTTGCGCAGTCCATAGCTGATGCTCACCACGGCGAAGCTCGCGTCCGCGAACGGCGTGCGAAGCGCGTCACCTTGGATGAAATGCGGATGGCGGATGGCCGGTTGGGGATTGGCCGGGGTTCGATTCGCCGTCCCGTCAGCCTCGAACTGTGAACTTCTTTCGCGCGCGACTTGGAGCATCGGCTCGCTGAAGTCGAGTCCCGTGACTTCCGCGCCCGCGCGGGCGAGCGCGAAGGCGACGTCGCCCGTGCCGCAGCACAGGTCGAGCGCGGTGTCGCCCGGCTTCACGCGCGCGAGTTCGACAAGCTGCCGCTTCCACCGACGGTGCAGGCCGAAGCTTTGCAGGTCGTTGAGCAGGTCGTAGCGGTCCGCGATGCCGGCAAAAAGGTCGCCGACCTTCTCCGCGCGCGGCGCGCCCGCCGCGTAGTAGCGATTGGCCACGCGGCAAGCGTAACACAACGGCTCGGCAACTTGCGACTCGCGCGCGGGGTGACTTTGCCGGGTCGACTCTTGCCAAGCCCCGGAGCGCGAAGCACAGTCCGCCACACGCCCATGCCCATCCTGGAACTCATCGCGGCCTCGGCGCAACTCGTGGTGTGCGCGGCGTTCGTCGCCGGATTCCTCGTCGAGCTGAACCGCACAAAGCAGCTTCGCGGCGAGGCGCGGAGCCGGCGGCGGCTCATCGCGGGGCTATTCCTCCTGCTGCCCCTGTTCGGTCCGAATTTCGGCTCGGGGCTCGTGGTGCTGGTGAAGGGCTCGTATTTCGCCGGCGTGCTCGGCCTCGTGTGGCTTTATCACACGCAGGACGACCCGGTGCGGCTCGTGGTCAAGTGGATGGTTTCGCTGGGACTGATCGTGCTCGCGGGATTCGCCGTGCCGATGCTCGGCATTTACGGTGTGCCGCTGCTGGCGGTGGTGGGTGTCGGCATGTCCGTGATGTGGGCGCCGAACATCGGCGCGATGCTGGCCCGGCCGTTCACGAGCATGTTTGAGGGCGGCGACGAGCCCGACCACAAGGCCTGTTACTCGCAGGCGCACGCGCAACGCATGCGCGGCCGTTATCCCGAGGCCATCGCGCTCGTGCGCGCCGAGCTGGAGCGGTTCCCGGAGGACTTCGACGGCATGATGTTCATCGCGTCGGTGCAGGCGGAGAATTTCAACGACCTCGCCGCCGCCACACGCACGGTCAAGGAGGCGCTGGCGCAGACAGCGCGCGAGCCGCATCAAGTGAGCTACGCGCTGAACACGCTCGCGGACTGGCTGCTCAAGACCGGCGACACCGCGGGCGCGACGGCCGCGCTCGAGCGCATCGTCTCGGCGTTCCCGGGCACCGAGCTCGAACAACAGACGATCCAGCGGCTCTCGCGCCTGGCCACGGCGGGCCCGCGCGAGAAACGCGAGTCCGTGGTGATGCCCGAGTATGAGCGCGACCTGGGATTGCGCGGCATGAAGCTCGCCGTCAAGGCGCCCGAGGAGGAATCGGCCGGGCAAAAGGCGCAGCGCTATGTCGAGCGGCTTCAGCATTATCCGTCGGACTGGGAGGCGCGGGAGGAACTCGCGCTCATCTACGCCGATCACTACCAGCGGCTCGACCTCGCGCTTGACCAGCTCGAACAACTCATTGCCGCGCCGCACCAACCGCAGAAGCAGGTCGTCCGGTGGCTGAACCGCGCCGCGGACCTGAACCTGCGCATCGGCCGCGACCCGGCCGCAGCCCGCGCCGCGCACGCGCGGATTGTCGCGCTCTTCCCCGGCTCGCCCGCGGCGGTGCGCGCCGAGGAGGCGATCATCGCGCTCGCGGACGCGAAGGCTCCCGACGCGGCAAAGGCCAAAGCAACCGCCGAGGAGTTCATTGATTACGCGGCGCGCGCGGGGTTGAAGCGGAAGGAACAGGAACCGGGTGCGAACGCGCCGCGGGTCCGCGGCCTCCCCTCGTGACCCGGCCGCCGACAACTACTGAATCTCGCGCACCTTCACGTTTCGGAAGCTGCACTCGTCGGAGTGATACGTGAGCAGGAGGTGCCCGCGCCGCCGCGTGCCGAAGCCGGCGGCGTTCTTGAACTTTGACCTGGACACACGCTCGAGGATTTGGGGATCGCCGCAGTCGTATTCGACCACCTTCTCGCCGTTGAGCCAGTGCTCGACGTGGTTTCCCTTCACCAGGATTCGCGACGAGTTCCATTCGCCCCACGGCTTGAGCTTCTTCTTCTCCGGGTCGGGCGCGACGATGAGATAGAACGACGCGCAACTCGACAACGTGTCCTTGGTGAGCACGTCGTCCAGCAGTTGATACTCGTGCCCGACGCCCGTGGCTTCGCTGAAAAAGTATTTCACCCCGTTGTTGGAGCGCGGCGGCATCTTCCACTCCCACGCGAACTCGAACTGCTCGTAGGTCTCCACCGACAGCAGGTTGCCGCCCTTGCCGCCCTTCACGCACGTGAGCGCGCCGTCCTTGATCTCCCAGCCGCTCTCGGGCGGGCCGGGTTTCTTGATGCCGCGCCAGTTCGCGAGTGACTTGCCGTCGAAGAGCAGTTTCCACCCGGCCCGCTTCTCGGCTTCGGTGAGCGTGTTGTGCGGCGCGTCGGCGGCGGGCATGGCCGCGGGATGTGCGAAAACCAGCGCGGCGAGAAGGAGTGAATTCGCATGCATGGCAGGTGAATGCCTGACGCCGCGCGCCGCGCGAGGATTCGAGGCGGCCGCGGTTACTTCGTCACGCGACCCAGCCCGAACTGGTCGCCCGCGCGCGCGGGCCTCCTTGCAACGGACGCGGCGGCGGTGCAGGCTCGGCGTCCCGCAGCCGCGGGATCGCGTGATCAGCCTTGACGAAGCCCAGCCCGCCGCCGGTGTGACCGACCTCGTCGCGCAGGTCGGGGAGTTTTTCGGCCCGGCCGGTCGGCTCGCGCGCGCGAAGAACTTCGAGTATCGCCCGCAGCAGCAGCAGATGGCCGTGGCCGTCACACGCGCGCTGCTCGACCACTCGCACCTCGCGGTCGAGGCGGGCACGGGCGTCGGCAAGTCGCTCGCGTATCTCATCCCGGCCGTCCTCTGCGCCACCGCGCACGGGCGGAAGGCCGTCGTCTCCACGCACACCATCAACTTGCAGGAGCAACTCTCGCAAAAGGACCTGCCAATGCTCGAGGCGATCCTTCCGGTGAAGTTCTCGCACACGCTCCTCAAGGGCCGCGGGAATTATCTGTGCCTGCGCCGGCTCCACAAGGCGATGCTGCAGGCCGACCACCTCTTCACCTCGCCCGAGCAGGAGGAACTCAAGCGCGTCTTCGAATGGTCGAAGCGGACCACCGACGGCAGCTTGTCGGACTTCGACACCGAGCCCGATCCAAAAGTGTGGGCGCAAGTGTGCTCCGAGCGCGGGCTGTGCTCGCCGAAGCTTTGCGGACGCGACAGCGACTTCGCGAAGGACCGGGACGTGTGCTTTTTCCAGCGCGCGCGCCAGCGGTTCCTTTCGGCCGACGTGCTCGTGGTGAACCACACGCTTTTCTTCACACTGCTCGGCGCCATGGAAGAGGAGGGCGACAGCGAGGGCATCCTGTTCAAGAACGACTTCCTCATCTTCGACGAGGCGCACACGATGGAGCAGGTCGCCGCGAAGCACATCGGCCTCAACATCTCCAGCGGGCAGGTGCGTTACGCGCTGCAGCGGCTGTGGAACCCGCGCACGGAGAAAGGCCTGCTCGCGGTGTTGCGGCAGGGCGGAGCGGTGAAGCTCGTCGCCGACCTGCTCGGCGAGGCCGATGGCTTCTTCCACAAGATCGAGGAGGCGTGCGAGGAACTCCGCGCCGCGCCCGCTCCGGCCACTTCGCGCCGCGCCGCGCCCGAATCCGCCGCCGGCCGCGCGCGGGCGTGGACCGAACTGCGCATCCGCAGGCCCGACCTCGTGAAAGACTCGCTCACGCTCCCGATCACGCGCGTGCGCGAGGCCGTGAGCGAGCTGATCAAGCAGTCCGGGGACAAGGAAATGGCGGAGGAACTCGCCGAATGCAACCGGCGGCTGCTCGAACTGCGGGGCGCCGTGGCGGCATTCCTGAGCCAGACCGCCGAGGATCACGTTTACTGGGTCGAGCGCGGCGGCAAGGTGCAGCGCACCCTCTCGCTCAACGCCGCGCCGGTCCGCGTGGCGGATTACCTGCGCCGCCGGCTGTTTGAACGCGGGACATCGGTGGTGATGACCAGCGCGACGCTGGCCACGCAGGTTTCACCGCCCGGCATCGAGGCGGCGGATTCCGAACGCCCGCCCAGGCCCGCAACCCGCGGCCCGAACCCCGCAACAGCGGGCGGCGGGATGGATTACTTCGCGCGGCAGGTCGGCGCGGAAAACGCCACGCTGCTGCAGGTGGGCTCGCCTTTCGACTACGAGCGGCAGATGAAGGTGTTCGTCGCCAACCGCATGCCCGACCCGCGCGACGCCGACTACGCCGGGGCCCTTGAGCATTGGATCGGGCACTTCGTGAAAATGACCCACGGCAAGGCGTTCGTGCTGTTCACAAGCACGAAGCTCATGCAGGACGTCGGCTCGCGAATGGAGCCATTCTTCGGGCGGCTCGGCGTGAAATGCTTCGTCCAAGGCACCGGCATGCCACGCAACACGATGCTCGAGCACTTCAAGGAGGACGTGAACTCGGTGCTCTTCGGCACCGCGAGCTTCTGGCAGGGCGTGGACGTGCCGGGCGAGGCGTTGAGCAACGTGATCATCACCCGGCTGCCCTTCGCCGTGCCCGACCACCCGCTCATCGAGGCGAAGCTCGAGGCCATCGAGGCGCGCGGGGGCAACTCCTTCATGGAACTCTCGCTGCCCGAGGCCGTGCTGAGATTCCGCCAGGGCGTCGGCCGGCTCATCCGCACCAAGTCCGACACGGGCATCGTCGTCATCCTCGACAACCGCGTCCTCGCCAAACGCTACGGCCGCGACTTCCTCAACTCCCTGCCCAAGTGCCCGGTGGAGGTTGTGTGAGTGGCGTCGCGGCCGATTCGCACTTGCCTGCCCTTTGCTCGCTGATACAGTCCGCGCACAACTCGGCGGCCACGGACGGAAAACATGTCGCCGTGAGAGACCCACGGAGCCACGCACCTTGAAAGTATTCAGCGGCACATCCAACGAGCCCCTTGCCAGGGCCATCTGCGAATACATGGGCATCGATCTGGGCAAGTGCACCGTGTCGGCGTTCCCCGATGGCGAGACGTTTGTGAAGATTGACGAGAACGTCCGCGGCGAGGATGTGTTCATCGTCCAGTCCACGAGTCCGCCGACCAACCATCACTTGATGGAGTTGTTCATCATGATGGACGCGCTGCGCCGGTCGAGCGCCTCGCGCATCACCGCGGTGCTGCCCTTCTACGGTTACGCGCGGCAGGATCGCAAAGACCAGCCGCGCGTGCCCATCACGGCCAAGCTCGTCGCCAACCTGCTCGTCGCCGCGGGCGCGAACCGGGTGCTGACGATGGACCTGCACGCGCAGCAGATTCAGGGCTTCTTCGACATCCCCGTGGACCATCTCTACGCGGCGCCCGTGATGTTCGACTACCTGCTCGGCAAGGAAATCCCCGACCTCGTGGTGGTGAGTCCCGACGTCGGCGGGTTGAAGATGGCCTACGCGTATTCGCAGTTCCTGGAGGCCGGACTGGCCATCGTCGCCAAGCGCCGCAAGAGCGCCACCGAGGTCGAGTCCATGAGCGTCATCGGCGAAATCCGCGGCAAGAACGTGCTGCTGGTGGACGACCTGACCGAGACGGCCGGCACGCTGACGACGGCGGCCAAGCTGCTCCGGCGCAAGGGCGCGAGGCGCATTTACGCCTGCGTTTCCCACGCCATTCTCAATCAACTGGGCATCGAAAGATTGCGCAAATCGAAGATTGACGAACTCATCACCACTGATACTGTCCAGCGCCCTGCGATAGACGGGGTGCGCATCACGACCCTTTCCGTCGCAGGAATGCTCGGCGAAGCCATCAAGCGGATTCACAGCAATTCCTCGGTGACATCGCTGTTTGAATTTAAGGGCGGGCGCGCCGGCTGAACGTGGGTTCAGCCGCGGACCCGAGGTAGAATTTGACATGAAATCAGTCGCACTCTCCGCGTCCCCGCGCACGGCCACCCGCCGCACCGCGGTCAAGAAACTCCGGGCCCAGGGCCTCGTGCCCGCCGTCATTTACGGCCGGCAACTCCAGTCCCAGAGCCTCGCGCTCAGCGACAAGGAGTTCAGCCTGCTCCTCAAGCACTCGGTCTCCGAGAACATCCTCGTGGACCTCGCCGTCAACGGCGACGACCGCCCCAAGCGCCTCGCCCTCGTGCAGGAGGTCCAGCACCATCCCCTTTCCGGCAAGGTCCTCCACGTGGACTTCCACGAGGTGAAGGAAGACGAGAAGGTCGCCATCAGCGTCCCTGTCGAAACCGTCGGCGAGGCCATCGGCGTCAAGAACGGCGGCACCCTCGAACACGTCCTCTTCAAGCTCCGTATCCGCGCCTTCCCGAAGGACCTTCCCGAAACCCTTTCGGTGGACGTCTCCGCCCTCGACATCGGCAAGATCATCCACATCGGCGAAATCCCTGCGCCCGAAGGCGTCGAGATTTTGGGTGACAAGAAAGTCCCCGTCATCGCGGTCGTCGCGCCCATCACCGAGGAGCAGGAGGCCGCGGCCGCGGCCGCCGCCGCCGAGGCGCCGACCGAGGTCGAGATGATCAAGGAAAAGAAAGACGAAGAAGGCGCCGCCCCCGCCGACGCGAAGGATGCGAAGGCCGCAAAGGGCGACAGAGCCGCCGCAAAACCCGACGACAAGGCCGCGGCCAAGGCCGCCGCCCCCGCCAAGGGCGCTGCACCGGCAAAAGAAGAGAAGAAGCCGGAGAAAAAGAAGTAGCTTTCGACCGTGCTTCCGGCCACTGCCTTGGGCGGGGAACCGGACGCGGGCGACTGCGAGGCTGCGATGGAGAACCTGTATCTCATCGCGGGCTTGGGCAACCCGGGCGCCGAATACGAACGGACGCGCCACAACATCGGGTTCATGCTCGCCGATGCGCTCGCCGCGCGCTGGCGGGCCGTCTGGAAGACCGTCAGAAAGTTTGACGCGCGCATGGCCGAGGCCGGAGTCGCCGACCGGCGCGTGTTGCTCTGCGAGCCGCAGACGTTCATGAACGAGAGCGGCTCAGCCGTGCAGGCGGCGCGCGCGTTTTACCACGTGCCGCTGGAACGGGTGCTCGTGGCGGTGGACGATGCCGACCTGCCGCTGGGCAGCATCCGCATGCGCGGCAACGGCAGCGCGGGCGGGCATCACGGGCTCGAGTCCGTGGAGCGGCACCTCGGCACGCGCCATTACGCGCGGCTACGGATGGGCATCGGCCGGCGCGACCCGGCGGTGCGGGAAATCACCGGCCATGTGCTGGGACGCTTCGCGAAGGCCGAGGCCGAATGCGTCGCGACAGTCTTGGACCGCGCGGCAAGCCAGGTCGAGTGCTGGCTGGCGGGCGGGTTGTCGAAGGCAATGAGTCAGTTCAACGGGCCCGTCGAGGGCCCAGAGCAGAAGGACACGAAGTGAAACGATACGAAGGCCTGTTTATCCTGAACACCGCCGGACGCGAAGACGGCGTGAAGGAAATCATCGACCACATCTCCGCCGACATCGCCGCCGCGGGCGGCAAAGTCGAGACCGTCCAGAAAATGGACAAGCGCCCGTTCACGCGCGTCGCCGACAAGAAACACGCCTCCGGCTACTACGTGAACATCATTTTCGAGACCGACCCGAAGGCGCTGCCCAAGCTCCGGCACAAGTTCAAGATGAGCGCGGACGTCTTTCGCACCCTTTTCACGATCGCGCCGCCGCCGAAGGCCGCAACACCCGGGCTGATCCCGGCGGCTTGACACCCCCACTCCGACCCCACTGGCTTATGGCCGCCAACATCAACAAAGTCCTCCTGGCCGGGAATCTCACCCGCGACCCCGAGTTGAAGTTCACCGCCCAGGGAACCGCCATCGCCAATCTCGGAATCGCCGTGAACCGCGTGTTCACCAACCAGGCCGGCGAAAAAAAGGAAGACGTCACCTTCGTGGATGTCGAGGCATGGGGAAAGACCGCCGAGATCATGGGCCAGTATCTCAAGAAGGGCCGGCCCGTGTTCATCGAGGGCCGGCTAAAGCTCGACCAGTGGGACGACAAGCAAAGCGGCCAGAAGCGCAGCAAACTCAAAGTGGTTTGCGAGTCCTTCCACTTTATGGATTCCGGCGGCAGGCCCGCGCAAGGCGAAGGTTCCTCCCCCTCGACAGCCGCCACCACGCGCCCCGCCGCCCCGGCCGCCCAATCCACGCCCGCCGAACCCGATGAACCGCCCGCCGAACCGCACGACGACGTGCCGTTCTGATCCCGACCGCCCGCACCCTTTCAACATACGCCCACCATGGCCAAGAAGATTGAAATCATCCTGCTGCAGCACATCGTCGGCCTCGGCGCCGAAGGTGACCAAGTGAAGGTCGCCGCCGGTTACGCCCGCAACTACCTCCTGCCGCACCGTCTCGCCCTGCTCCACACGGCCGTCGGCAAGCGCCGGCTCGAGGCACTCCGGCAGGCCCGCGCCCAGCGCGAAGCCCACGAGCTGAACACAATGACCGAGCTCGCCAAGAGCCTCTCCAAGATGCTCCTGACCATCACGGTCAAGACGGGCGAGGACGGCAAGATGCACGGCGCCGTCACCAACGGCACCATTGCCGACGAGCTCAAGAACCAGTTCGAAATCGCGCTCGACCGGAAGAAAATCCACCTCGAGAAACCCATCAAGTCGCTCGGCGAACTCGAGGTCGAGATGCGCCTCCACCCGGAGGTCAAGACCACGCTCAAGATCACCGTCGTCAGCTCCACACCGCCGCCCGCGCCCGTCGCGCCGCCTCCTGCGAATGAAGGCGAGCAGCCGAAGGACGCGCGCGGCCGCCGCGGACCGCGCCCCGACCGCGGAGAGCGCCGGGCGCGTCCCGCAAGGGACGCCGCGCCCGAAGCGGCGAAGTAAGCTGACGGGCTTCAGTTCGGAATCACCGCGCCCACGGCGATGCGGTGCCGGAGATAATACTCCGCGCTCCACACATACTTGTCCGCCCACCAGCGGAGGCCAGCGCGTTCCTCGGACTTGAGTTCACGCACCACCTTCGCGGGCGAGCCCAGCACGAGCGAGCCCGGCGGAATCTTCGTGCGCTGCGTCACCAACGCGTTCGCACCCACGATGGACTGCGCGCCGATCTCCGCGCCGTCGAGGATCGTCGCGCCCATCCCGATGAGGCACTCGTCCGCGATGGTGCAGGCGTGCACCACGGCGGAGTGGCCGACGGTGACCCAGTTGCCGATCAGGCACGGGAAATCATCCGCCAGATGGACCATCGAGAGGTCTTGAATGTTGGAGTGGTGCCCGATCTCGATGCGGTTGATGTCGCCGCGAAGCACCGAGCCGAACCACACGCTCGAGTGGTCACCGATCGTCACGTCGCCGACAACCACGGCTGTGTTCGCGAGGTAAACCCCGGCGCCCAGCCGCGGCGTGCGTCGCAGATACGTGTCGAGTTGCTGGAAGTGCTCCCCGGCGGTGCGGCTCATGGTCGTGGATTAAGACCGGCGGTTCCGAAGTTCAAAGTTCAAAGTTCAAGGTTCCGGATCCTGGGTCGCGATCGAGCCGCGCGAGCCCCGTCCGCGTCGCGCCGGAATCGCAACTTGGAACTTGAAGCTCATCTGCCCTTCCCGCGCCCGATGCCGCCGGGTGTTTCCTTGAGCCCGCGCTCCCACGCCGCGTTGGTCACGTCCACAAGGCCGCTCCGCTCGCGCGCGGCGACGCCGCGTCGGCACGCGCGACGGCGAGCACCAGCGCGCCGCCGGACAAGGCGCGCGCGAGGAAGACGGGCGTGTGGACCATGGACGCAAGGACCGTCGTTGCCGCGCAGGATAAACGCCCCCCGCAGACGCGGGAAGTCCGATTCTGCAAGGCGGCGCCTCAACCGCCCGGCGCGGTGAGCGGCTTGCCGTTGTCCTTCGGGCCAAGCTTGAGGAGGAACGGCACCGCCGTCTGCGCCCACGCGCGCGGAGATGGAAAGCCCGCGGCGGACGACCCGAAGCAGCTCTGCAACATATCCGTGTGGATGATGCCCGGGTTGAGCGCGACCGCCGCGAGCCCGTCGGGAAGTTCCTGCGCGAGCGACTGCGTGAGGCCCTCGATGGCCCACTTCGTCGCGCAATACGGCGCGACCTGCGCGTCCGTCGAGCGGCCCCAACCGGAGCTGAAGTTGACGATGACTCCCGCCTTGCGCGCGATCATCGGCGGCGCGAACCACCGGATCACGTTCGCCACGCCCTTGAGATTCACGTCAATCACCGCCGAGAATTCCTCCGCGCCCACCCGCCAGAGCGGCGCGTTGCGGTTGATGAGCGCGGCATTGTTCAACACCAACTGCGGCGCACCGAACGCCTCGACCAGCCGCGCCGCCCAGCGTTCGACCGCTTCGTCGTCCGCGACGTCCACGCAGTCGAAGTCGTGCGGCGCGCCGAGGTCCACGCGAAGCCGCTCGACCGCGTCCTCCGAACGCCCGCAGCCCGCGACCCTGTGACCGAGCCGCGCAAACTCCACCGCCATCGCGCGCCCCAGCCCGCGCGTGACTCCGGTGATGACGATGAACCGGCCGTCCGTTGGTTTCATGCGATTGTCACCCGGCTGGCGGCCTGTTCCATCTCACTGCGTCCTTCCGAACTTTTTTTCCAGTTCGCGGAAGTTCATCTCGATGAGCGTCGGGCGGCCGTGCGGGCAGGTATAGGGCATCGCGCAGCGCCGCAGGTCCGCGAGCAGCGCCTCCAGCTCCGGCAGCGCGAGCGGGTCGTTCGCCTTCACCGCGTGGCGGCACACGGTCTTGGTCACGACGGCTTCGCCGAGCCGCAGCGGGTTGACGCCGTCGCCCGCGGCCTTCAGCTCGTCCACCAGCTCCAGCACGAACCGCCGCGCGTCCGATGTCTTCACCAGCGGCGGCAGGCCGTCGAGCAGGAACGTGCGCTCGCCGAACTCCGCGAGTCCCACGCCGAGCCGCGTGAGCGTGGGCAGCAGGTCGCGGAGGAACTGCGCGTCGCGCGGCGACAGATCGACCGTCTCCGGCAACAGAAGCTTTTGCGACGCCGCCACGCCGCCCGCCTCGAGCCGCGCGAGCATTTGCTCGAACAGCACGCGCTCGTGCGCCGCATGCTGATCCATCAGCACCAGGCCGCGGTCCGACTCCAGCACCACGTAGAGGCGGCCCACCACGCCGAGGATGCGGAGCGGGACGGCGAGCAGCGGGGGCGGGGCGGATGGGGGATGGGGAATGGTGGACGGGGGCGGAGTGGTGCGTGGTGTGTGCTGCGTGACGGGGGCGGGCGGCGCGAAGCCCATGGGGAGCGGGCGTTGTTCGCCGCGCGCGACAGGCCATTCGGGGATGGGCTTGGCGGGCAGCGGGAAGTTCGGCAACTGCGGCGGTTCCGCGACGGCGGCCTTCCCGACCTGCGGGTGACCGGGAATCGAAATCTCGCGCGGCGCCGGGCTCGAAGAACTTTGAACCTTGACCGTCGAGCCTTGAGCGTCGATCTCCGCCGTGCCGCGATGGAACGCGAGCAGCGTCTGGCGGACGGATTCTGAAACGAACCCGCGCACGTCGCGTTCGCGGTGGAATTTCACCTCGCGCTTCGCGGGATGGATGTTCACGTCCACCTCGGCCGGGTCGATCTCGAGGAACAGGCAGCACACGGGGAAGCGGCCCTTCATGAGCGCGGTGTGGTAGCCCTCGATGAGCGCATGGTTCAGCCCGCGGTTCTCGACCGGGCGGCGGTTCACGAACAAGTGCTGGTCCTCGCGCGTCGCGCGCGACACACCGGGCGCGCCGAGGAAACCCCGGAGCCGGATTTGTGATTGCCGGTTGCCGGTCGCGGATGGAGCGGAGGCGTCTTCCATGACGCTTGCGTCAATCGTGCCCGTGCAGTCCACGGGGAGCAGCTTGAGTTCCGCGCCGTGAAAGGCGCGGAGGCGCTCGCGCAGCGCGGCGAGTTGCGACGCGGCGTCCGCGCCGGACTTCGCCGCGGGCAACTGCCACACGGCCCGGCCGTCGTGCGTGAAGCTGAAGGCGACGTGCGGATGCGCCAGCGCGGCGAGCATCACGTAGTGCTGGATGTGCGCGCGCTCCGTTTCCTCGGCGCGGAGGAATTTGCGGCGCGCGGGCAGGTTGAAGAAAAGCTGCCGCGCCTCGACGCTTGTGCCCGGCGCGCAACCCGCCGCCCTCACCTCGATGATCTTGCCGCCGTTGATCACGACCTGCGTGCCCTCGGGCGAGCCGCTGTCGCGCTCGCGCGTCGTGAGCGTGAACCGGCTCACGCTTGCGATGCTCGGAAGCGCCTCGCCGCGGAAGCCCATCGTGCCGATGGACGCGAGGTCCTCGGCGCGCCGGATCTTGCTCGTCGCGTGGCGTTCGAGGCAGAGCAGCGCGTCGTCGCGGCTCATGCCCAGGCCGTCATCCGTCACGCGGATGAGGCTGCGCCCGCCGGCCTGCACCTCGACGTGGATGCGCGCGGCCTGCGCGTCGAGCGCGTTCTCGACGAGTTCCTTGACGACACTCGCGGGCCGTTCGACGACCTCGCCCGCGGCGATCTGGTTCGCCACGTGGTCGGGCAGGAGTCGGATGCGGTTCATCGGCGCTTCAGTGGGCGAGTGTTGTGCGGAGAAGAATCGAAGTCGAAAACTTTTCCTGCCCGCCGCCGGCAACGTGGCTTGCACCGTGCCGCGGGTCCGCCAGACATCGGCGCGACCCGCATGACCCTTCCCGCGCCAGCCCTTGCCGCGGGGTGATCTGCGCCGCTGTGTTTCGCGGCGACGATCCAGCGCGGCGCTCCTATTTCAGGGTCATCACGAACTCGATCAAGTCCGCCAGCCCCTGCGGCGTGAGATTCTGTTCAAGACCCTCGGGCATGAGCGACTGGCCGGAGCTTTTCATGCCGCGGATGCTCGCGCGCGGGAGCGTCCGCTCGATGCCGCTGGCCATGCGCAGCGTGACGTGCGTGGTGGTCTCGTTCGCGATGAGCGCGGCGAGGCTCTCGTCGTCCTTCGTCTCGACGGTGAAGGCGAGGAACTGCGGCGCGACCTCGCGGTTTGGGTCGAGGATGTTCACGAGCAGTTTCTCCGCGCCGGTGTTCTTCACGGTCACGAGGTCGGGGCCGAGCACAAAGCCCTCCGTGCCGGCACGGTGGCACGAGGCGCAGCGCTCGGTGTAGATGGCTTTGCCCTTGGCCGCGTCGCCTTTCATTGTAAGCGCGGGCATGAAGGTCTTCACCACCGTGTCGCGCGGTTGCGGAAGGACGGCGCCGAGCAGTTTCGTGGCGCGCTCGCGGATGGCTGCGTCGCGATGGGCGAGCAACGGCTTGATCTGCGTGGAACTCAACTCGGCGGGCTTGATGACACCGCCCTCGAGGGCCGCAAGCAGCGCACCGGTGCGCTCGGGCCGCGCGAGCAACGCGGTGAGCGCCTCGCTCTTGAGGCGTGAACTGAAGCCGCTCCAGCGCTTCGTCAACTCGCCGCCCAGCGCCGGCTCCGTGAAGCGCGAGAGCGTGCCGAGCGCGGCGAGCTGCACGGGCTGCGGCTGCGCGGCGTCGAGCAGCGCGAGCAATGTCGCTCCTGAATCGGCGTAACTGGTGAGGCCGAGCAACTGAATGGCCTCGGCGCGCGTGGACTCGTGCGTCTTGGCGTCGGCAGCGAGACGCGCGGCCTGCGCAAACTGCGGTTTCAACTTGCCCTCCGGGTCGGCCTTCGCGAGCGAACTGCCCGCGCGCTGCAAGCCCTCGCCGAGAGCGCGGATGAGTGGGAATGCAACGGATGGCAAGCGAGCGCCACTCAATTGCGACGCGACCTTTGCGACATTCTTTGGCTGGCTCTTGGAACCAATCAAAGCCGCCATGTCCCTCAGCAGTCTGTGAAAGTCTGGCGCGGTAACCGTTGCGTCTTCCAAAGCGAGCGAGGCGAGAACTTCAAAGACATCAATCGCCTCATCACCCAGCGAATTCAGCAGCGCTGAACGGAACCAAGGGCTATCGAACTGCTTGAACACAACCGCGATCCACACCGCCCCTTTGTCCTTGAAGCGAAGGCCTCCCAGGGTCAGTGCTGCTTGAAAGGCGAGGCGATTGTTGAAATGGTGGCATTGGGCTGCAATCGCGCCGAGAAGGTCGTCGGAAAGTTCTCCATTTGTGGCGAACGATTCGCTGAGCATGATGGCCCGTTCCCGCGCAAGCGTTCCTTCGGCCTTCCTGAGCGCTGCGAGCAAGTCTGCCTCGGTGAGGGCGTTGAGACCTTGCAGCCCCTGCAGCGCGTGAGCGCACGTCAGCTCAAACGGTGAGTCATTCAGCAACTTCCGCAACATCACAACCCCCGCCTTGTCCTGCCGCTCATAAAGCAACCGCGCCGCCGTCTCTCGGTGCCAGCCGTTCGGATGTTCGAGCAGTTTCACCAGCTCGGCAGTGGTGGCCTTGCCGAGCTGCGCGGGTTTGGGCTGCTTGAAGTTCTCCGGCACGATGCGCCAGATGCGGCCGCGGTCGCTGCCGCTGTTGAGGTCAATGTGCTGCTTGATGCTCTCGGGAATGCTCCACGGATGCTCGATGACCTCGCGATACATGTCCGCGATGTAGAGGCACCCGTCAGGCGCATTCTGGAACTGCACCGGGCGGAACCACGTGTCCGTGCTCGCGAGGAACTCGAAGCCCTGCTCGTCGTCCGGCCGCTTCGCGACGAGTCCCACGCCGTCGGGCGCGGGATAAATCTTCTTCCGGTGAACGAGGTTGCCGCCGGCGTCGCCGATGAAGGCATTGTCCGCGAAGTCCGGCCCGTAGGCGTCGCCGCGGTAGATGGTCGCGCCGGTTGCGCCGGTGAAGTAGCCGGAGACGCGCCCGCCGCCTTCGACCCCGCCGGGCACCACGCCGCTGATGCGCCAGCGCGTGCGGATGATGCGCCACGGTTCGTCCGGGCTGATGCGGAAGACCTCCGCCGCCGGGCCGTCCGCCGCGATGCTCACGCGCGGGCTGGGCATGGCGTAGTGCGGGTTGCGGCCGGCGTAGCGCGCGTCATACATGAGCACCTGCAAGTGGTCGGAGTTCGAGCAGACGAACTTGCGGCCCTTGCTGTCGAAGCTCATCCCGTATTGCGCGGTCGGCCCCTCGGCGCGCATCACGAGCGTGCGCGGGTCGAAGGAGAAGTCGCGGCCATTCAGCGCGAGGTCCGGCGGCGGCGGGTTCGCGGCGACCTGTTTGATGACGCCGCCGTTGCCCGCGGTCGCGCCGTGGATGCGATTGTCGAGTCCCCAGTTCAAGCTGTTCGGCAACGCCTGCACGTTGAGCCGGGACGCCGTGGAGCCGAAGCCGGTGAAGACGACCTTGCGCTCGTCGGCCTTGCCGTCGCCGTTGGTGTCCTTGAGCCAGAGGATGTCCGGCGTGGCGATGACGAAGATGCCGCCGTTCCAGCAGATCACGCCCGTGGGCCACGGCAGGTCGTCGGCGAAGACGGTGGCCTTGTCGAACACGCCGTCGCCGCGCGTGCTTTCGAGCATGCGGACGCGGCCGAGGTGGGGCTTCTCGTCGCGCAGCTCGGAGTAGTCGCGCATCTCGACGACGAAGAGGCGGTTGTTCTCGTCGAAAACCATCGCGATGGGGCTGTTCACGAGCGGCTCGCCCGCGGCCAGCTCGACGCGGAAGCCTTTCTTCACTTTGAACGACTTGACCGCGTCGGCGGGCGAGAGCGCGGGGAATCGCGGCAGGTCCTTCGCGGCGTCGAGCTTGGGCTGCTCGCCTTTTTTGCCGTAGGCGTCGGAGTAGGTGACGTTTGACTTCTGCTTCGCAGGAGCCTTGGGCGCGGGCTTGGAATCCTGCCCGGGCCCGGGGGCGGCGAGGGCGAGCGTGAGGGCGAGGCCGGGCGCGGCGGCGGACCAGCGGCGGCGGTTCATGCTGGAAGCCAAGACGCGACGAAACGGGAGGTCAAGGAGGGAGTTGAACGCGAGCGAGGCGAGGACGGCCCGACTAGTCCGTGATCGTCGCCTGGCCGGTGGCGGCGTTGTATTGGACTTTCTTGCCGGGGGGCAGGTCGATGCAGGCCGATGCCTGCCTCGGCGAGGCTGCGGGGCCACCGGCCGTTGTTCTCCTTGAACCGGTCGATGTGATACGCGAGCACGGAGTTGGCGCGGGTGAGCACGCTGGCTTGATCCATCCTTGCGCCAAAGTGCGCGAGCGCGTCGGCGCTGGCTGCCGCCTTTTCAGCGGGAGACATCTCGGCAACGGGCGCGGCCGGTGCGGCGGGCGCTGTTGCCGCGGGTGCCGTGACGGGCGAGGCGGGCGCCTTGCGCTCGGAGGGCGGCGTGGCGACCTGGATGGGCTTGGTCGCTTCGGGCGGCGGCTTGCCGCTGCACGCCGCGAGGGCGAACGCACCGGCGGCCACGCAAGTGTTGAGCGCGCGGATCATCGGTCGAACTAGTCGCCCTTTCGGATGCTCCACATGCCTCGGCGCTGGTTGAGGGCAGGCGTCGTCTCGAATGTCTTCAGGAATTGCGCATGTCCGTCCACGAACAGGTAGTTGTAGTTGTCCATGCCGTGATGCTCGTTTTTGATGTAGTTGTAGACGCTGCCGGGCGAGGCGTAGTGGCCGGCCGCATCGCGAAGCACCGCCCGGTCGGGGTAACCGGCGATGTTGTCGACGTGGAAATACTCGGTGATCATGATCGTGCCGGTGGGGTCGTTGAAGGTGTTTTCACGGAGGGCCAGTTGACGGCTTGGCGCGGGATTCGGCGGCGTCACCCCGTTGAAGCTTGGCGAGGACGAGTCGGCGTTGTTCCACGTCGCGGTCGTCGCGGCATTGGCGGGGAAGCTCCAGTTCAATCCGGCCCCTTCCTGCACATCCGGCCCCGGCGGCCACGTGGGCGCCGCCGTGTCCTGATACATCGGCATCGTGTAGGACCGGCGCGAATACTTCGGCGGGCTGGCCAGCGTCGCGAGGAAGGCCTGGGTCGTCGGCCGGAAGAGCGGGTTGCGGTCCGAGGGGCAGGCGAGCGCGGCCGTGGCTTTCTGGTTCACGACGAACCACTGCTCCGCCAGCGTGAGCGGCGTGCCGAGGTAGCTGGCGATCAAGTCGTCCCACGTCATGCTCGCGGTGAGCAGGGGGTTGGCGTTGCCGAAGGTGATGTTCGCGTAGGCCATCTTGTCGTCGGCGTCGCTCATATACATGATCATGGCGGTTCCGACCTGTTTGTTGTTGCTCATGCACTTGGCCATCTGGCCGCGCTTCTTGGCCTGCGCAAGCGCCGGGAGAAGCATGGCGGCGAGAATCGCAATGATCGCGATGACGACGAGCAATTCGATGAGGGTGAAACCGCGCGCGCGGGCGCGAGGCGTGCCGGATCGGGAGACGATGGCATTCATGATCGTGGGCTTGGGCAGGCTTTGTTTCAGCCGTGACACGACCGCGGGGCCGATGGAAGTGCCAATCACACCGCGGGGTGCTGCCGGCTTTTGGATTGGTCGGACGCTTGCACAAGCGGATGACGCTGACAAGCGGTTTTCCGGCGCCCCCATCCCGCCCCGGTTCACTGCGGCAGCACGCCGGTGACGAAGGCGCCGCCCGCCGTGGTGCCATTCACGGCGGTGATTGAGAGCGTGAGCATTCCGTCGAACCCCTTCGAGTCCATCTGCTGGATGCTCCCGTCGGACAGCGCGATGTTGCCGGCGAGGTCATGGTGCGCGGCCGCGCCTCCGGCCATGATGCCGGAGTTGCTGCCGATGACCCAGGCGATCGAGTTCGGTGTGCTGACCGAAAACTGCCCGCCGTAGCGCCCGTTCGATGGCGTCATCGGGCTGTTGTAAGCCTGCACGGACTGGCCGTTGTTCCCGCTGCCATAAGGCGGCACCGACGGCGAGAGGGCGCTCGCCGAGATGCCGGGGCCGATGTTGCCATCGCCGCTGAGCGGAACCGTCGGACGGATTTCATCCGCATCGTAGCCGATCGCGTAGCTCGCGGCGCCGCGGTCGAGCGCGAAGTTCCCCGGGATGGGGTGGGGGACAATCGCGCCGCTGGGGTTGGCGAAGTAACCGATGTTCGCCGGCGGGCTGATCGTCGTGCCCCAGTCGGTGGCCATGACGTTGCGGCGAAGCTTGTCGCCGGGGCACATCAGGATTTTCGCGCTGCCCAGCTCGTTCGAAAGGAAGCCAAACGTGTCGAACACCGCCTCGGAACTGCGGATGTAGCGCGCCCCGGCCGCCTGGACCGTGCGGCAGGCGCCGAGCGCCACGTCGGGCGTGACCTGCCCGGCCGAGCCGGTGAGCCAGTTGCCCTGCGTGCGGTAGGGCATGCGGGCGTCGTTGTCGTTGGCGAACACGTGGAACGCGAGGCAGACCTGCTTGAGATTGCTGACGCACTTGATGCGCGCGGGACGTTCGCACGCGACGGACTCGAGGGGATGGCGTGGGTTTTCATGACGGTGGGTCCGGCAATGTGTCTGGGATCGTCCGCACCGTTGCAGAACCGTCGCGGTTGGACAAGCTGAATTCCTCAACCGGATGGGAAAGGCTGACTCGGCGCGTTCGGAGGATTAGGATCAGGATGAAGATCAGGATTAAGAGCTGAGGACCAACTCCCCCAATGCCGGCGCGGGTCGGGTGATACACTCCCCCACGGTTCACCGATGCGCTCCACCCGCACCCATTCGCCCGCCTGCGCCGGCTTCCACGCCGCGGCGTTCAACCGCCGCCACGCGCTGAAGGTCGGCGGGCACGACCCGCTGCTCGTCACGCAGAATCCCAACGACCCGGCCTTCGCGCTGCCCGAGTTGAGCCTGCCCGCGGACATCACGCCCGGGCGCCTGCAACAGCGCCGCGAAGTGCAGAAGCTCATTGATGCGCAGGCGCGCCTGCTCGATTACTCGGCCACCGCGCGCGGCATCAACGACTACTACGAGCGCGCGATGGCGATGCTCACGTCGCCGAAGCTGCGCAAGGCCTTCGACCTCGCGAGCGAGCCCGACAAGGTGCGCGACCGCTACGGCCGCACGACCTACGGACAGAGCGTGCTGCTCGCGCGCCGGCAAGCCGGTGATGGGTGTGGTGGCGTGAAGCTTGCGGACTGCCGCCGCAGTTCGAACGGCGAACTGAACGCTTGAAGTGAAATCGCGCGAATATTGAGAGGGATGAGGTGAGGGGTGAATCGCGTGTCCAAACCACGCTTGGCGCGGGCTGGCGCGGCCGGTTACGATTCGACGGTGACCATCAAGCCGGCTCTGACTTTCCTCGCGCTCGCGCTCGCGTTTCCGTGCTTCGCCCAAAGCCCCTCGGTCAACTCCGCGTCGCCCGCCGCCGCCGCGCCGGGCAGGGCCACTGAAATCACCTTCGCCGGCGCGAACCTCGCGGGCACGGCCGCGCTGTGGACGAGCTTCAACGCGAAGGCCGAGCTTGTCCCGCCCGCGGGCACGAACGCGCCGGACGCGTCGAAGGTCACGTTTCGCCTCACGCTGCCCGCGACGCAACCCGTCGGCATCGGCGCGGTGCGCGTCGCCACGACGAACGGCGTCTCGGGCCTCGTGCCGTTCCTGGTGGACGACCTGCCGAGCATCGCGGACAACGGCACGAACAAGGCCGTCACCAACGCGCAGGCGCTCACGCTGCCCGTGGCCGTGGACGGCGCGTGCGAGGAACTCAGCTACGACTTCTTCAAGTTCACCGCGAAGAAGGGCGACCGCATCGCCGTGGACTGCGTGGCGCGGCGGCTCGGCTCGGCGCTCGACCCGGTCGTGCGCGTGTTCGACGCGAAGGGCCGCGAGCTCGCGTGGAGCGACGACGACCCGTCCGCGGGCCGCGACAGCCGCGCGCTGTTCGAGATTCCCGCGGCGGGCGCGTATTTCATCGAGGTGCGCGACATCGAATATCGCGGCGGCGCGGCGTTTCGCTACCGGCTGCGCGTGGGGAGCTTCCCGCTCGTGGAATTTCCGTTTCCCTTCGCGGCGAAGGCGGGCGATGCCGGAAGCTTCTCGCTCGTCGGCAAGGGGCTCGAAACGGCGAAACCGCTGGCGCTGCTCGCGCCGAAGTCCGCCTTCGCCGGCCGCGTGCCGGTGAACGCGAAACTGCCGCGCGGCGCAGCCACGGGCTTCGGCGGCGTGCTCGTCACAGGCTTCAACGAAGTGAACGAGGTGGAGCCAAACGACACGAACACGCTCGCGCAGAAGCTCGCGCTGCCGTGCGCGGTGAACGGGCGGTTCGCCAGGCCGCGCGACCGCGACTGGTTCGAGTTCACCGTGGCGAAGGGCGAGCGCCTGCTCATCGCGAGCCGCACGCGCACGCTCGGTTCGCCGTGCGACTGTTACATGGAATTGTTCAAACCCGACGGCACGCGCCTCGCCGCGACGCGGCCCACCGCGGTCGAGGAGGCCGCGATCACGAACACCTTCACCGAGGCGGGCACGTATCGGTTGCGCGTCGAGGAGGTGAACCGGCTTGGCGGCACGAATCTCGCCTATCGCATCGAGCTTGCGCCCGCGCCCGCGTTCGCGCTGAGCGTGGACACGGACAAGTTCGAGGCGGCGGCGGGCGGGAGTTTTTCGTTGAAGGTGGACTGCGCGCGCGCCGGTCACGACGGGCCGGTGAAGCTCGCGTTCGCGGAGCCGTCGCCGGGTTTCACGATCGAGAATGACATCATCGCCGCGAAAGCCACGAACACCACGATGAAGGTCACGCTGCCCGCCGGGCTCGCGCCGGGCCGGTTGGTGCACCTGCGGCTCCGGGGCGCGGCGAAAGTAGGGGAACGCGAGGAATCGGCGGCGGTGGGCACGATGCCCGCGCTGCGAAAGGTCTTTGCGGACACCGTCCACTCGACGCTGATGATTCCGCCGGAGTTGGACGGACTCATTGCGGTCGGAGTGAAGCCCGCGTTTCCCGCGAAGCCCGTGGAGCCCAAATCGCCATCCGCGAAGTGACGCGCGGCGCGGCGGGCGCCGAGAAATGAGTTGTCGGCTGCGCCGGGCGGGGGCATGAAGCGCCCATGCAATACGTGATCGCAGGGCTCATCGGCCTTTTCGGGGGAGTGACCAGCGGACTCTTCGGCGTCGGCGGCGGCGTGGTGATGGTGCCGGCCATGATGCTCCTGCTGAAAATGGACATCAAAATGGCGGTCGGCACCTCGCTGGCCGTGATCATCCCCACCGCGCTCTCCGGCACGATCAAGCATCACGCGCAGGGCCACGTGGACTGGCGCGCCGCGGCATCGCTCATCCCGATGGCGATCCTCGGGGGCTATCTCGGCGCGCTGCTGGTCGGGCACATTCCGTCCGAGATGCTCAAGCGCGGCTTCGGCGCGTTTCTGGTGCTGGTGGGGGTGAAGTTGTTGTTCTTCAAGTAAGCCAAACCGCACGCGCGAATCCGCATGAACCCGGCCCCATCTCGCAGCACCATGAGTTCAAGCTGCCCGATGGACGCGCGGAGCTGCTTGCGGTGATGAAGAAGGACCTGGCTGTGCTGCGCAATTGGCTGGCGTGAAGCTCGCGCGGATGCGGGACGGTTTTTCGCGCCGGAGCGCGGATGACTTCGTAAATGCGCTGAAATCAAGGCGCGCTCCGCGGCGCTTCAGCAGGCACGCCTCCTGCAAAGGAAAAACCCGCCGGACGAGCGTCCGGCGGGATTTAACCCAATCAGTCCTCCTTTGAAATGGACTACCAGCGAGCGCCGATAAACACGCGGGGTCGGCAGACCGGCCCGTAAGTGTAAGTCACGACAGGCGCAGGGTGCACCATGACCGGCACCTGCTGGACGTAGACGACTGGTCCCGCCGGCGCCGTCTGGACATAGACAGGAGCAGGTTGAACCTGAACCGCGGGCTGCTGCACCAAGACCTGCGGCGGCGGCGCGTAGATGATCTGGGGCTGGTGCGGCGCGACGAAGGCCGGTGCGGGCTGGTAGTAAATGACTTGCGGCGGCGCTTGCACGACCACGCGGCGGGGTTCGGCGATTTCGTGGATGACCTTCGCCGCCAGGAGTCCGGTGAGGACTTTCCCGGCCGTGGCCCATTCACGATCCCCGGCGGCTGCCCTCGGGGCCTTTGCGCTGAACAAGGCGAGGACGAGGAGCATGGCCAGCGTGAGTTTCATCGATCCCTTTCTTTGGTGATTGTTGGCGTGTTCGACGGAATGAGTTGGCCAATATTCAGGACGCGGCCTAAGTTGGCCACGCATCCCGATGACCTCCGACCCCGGCCCAAGTCATCCCGGCGCCGACAAACCGCGGCGGCGCCTGCCGCGATCCTTCAGCGACCTGACCCCCAGCAGACACTTCAGCCCGCGCACATTCTTCCGCGAGATGGTGTGGAAGGCGTGGCTCACGCGCCGCACGGGCGCGCACCGGGCGCCAGCGTTCCCGCGCCTGCGCGAGGGGCAGATGGCGGTGACGTGGATCGGGCACGCGTCGTTCCTGGTGCAGTTCACGGACTTGAACGTGCTGGTGGACCCGAACTTCGCCAACTGGCTCTTCCTGATCAAACGCATCAAGCGCGCGGGGCTCAAGCTGAAGGACCTGCCGCCGGTTGACCTGGTGCTGCTGACGCACGCGCACTTCGACCACTTCCACAAACCGACGCTCCGACGGCTGCCGCATCCGAAGATCGGCGTGATGCCGTGGGGCATGGGGGATCTGGCGCGCGGGTTGGGCTTCTCGCGCATCGTGGAGTTGCAGTGGTGGGAAAGCTTTCAGCACGGCGACTGGCGCGTGACGCTCACGCCGTGCAAACACTGGGGCGCACGGATGCTCCACGACCAGCACCGGGGCTACGGCGGTTTCGTGCTGGAACACCAGGGCCGTTCAGTCTATCACGCCGGCGACAGCGCCTACTTCGAGGGCTTCAAGGACATCGGCGTGCGCCTCAAGCCGCAGGTCGCGCTGCTGCCCATCGGCGCGTATTTCCCGGAGAGTTTTCGCAATGTCCACATGGGCCCGGACGACGCGGTGAAAGTCTTCCGCGAC
>Ga0194131_10000406_pt1 | contig 72501 bp, 50 predicted proteins | sample TA2KigO120mmetaG_FD_148631 | JGI IMG/M metagenome (GOLD analysis project Ga0194131, IMG submission 148631) | Freshwater microbial communities from Lake Tanganyika, Tanzania - TA2015053 Kigoma Offshore 120m | ecosystem: Environmental > Aquatic > Freshwater > Lake | place: Tanzania: Lake... | reverse complement strand
TGGATATTTTGGCGGTGGATTCAACAACACAGGGCAACTTTCGGGTATAGACAAAATTACCTTTGCCTCCGACACGATAAGCACTCTGTCAGCGACATTGACGATTGCAAAGAATAACTTGTCGGCTATGGCTGACAGCGGGGTTTTGTGATGCGTGAAGATATCGCCCTCGTCTTTGAAAATTGCTGGTAAAAAATTCAAAACTAATTTAACTTTGGAGAATTATGCTGTATAATTCAAATTTAACTTATAATAATCCAAATTATTCATATACTGGAACTTTAATAATTAATGCCCCCAGTCTGGCTAATCCAATCATCATAAACAATATACTTGTTTTGTATGGAACAAGTGAAGATTTTTCTAACTTTACAACAATCGCTGTTTCAAGCATAGACATAACCGGCAATGAAATATCAGTTGAAGCGTTGGATGATCAAGTAGAAGCTTTAGCGAGCGCCTCAATTATATTAATTTCGGGAGATGCTGAGATTACAATAGTAGTGTAAATTGGCTACTATAAAGGATAAAATACTTTAAATTTGGAGATAAGATGTCTATAAATAACGTTTTGGTAAATGATAATGTTAGATTAAAAGTTAAATTTTTTGATCAAGGCGCTGGTGGTATACAAATCGAGGCAAATATTACAGCCGTTCAAGTTGTTATTAAAGACTCAAGTGAAATTATCGTTGTGACCAGTTTAGCAACCCTGTTGTCTGGTTCTGAATATTATTATGATTTTATTCCAACAAAAGCTGATACATATAAGGTTACTTTTACCGGTACGACAAATCTTAATAAATCTATTGTTTCTAAATTAACACTGTACGCAAATACTGCAACAACAAACTATAAACCCTCTATAACTCTGAGGGCCGATGAAACAATCATGTTTGCTCCAGATTTATCTCCGCTTTATCTAGATTCAGAAGAGTTAGCTAGCATATTTCCAGACGCTTCGTTGATAGAAATAGGCGAAATGATTTATAGATATTCTTTAGAAATAAAAGAAATTTATTCTTTAAAAGGTGACGAAGATGGGTCGACTCTTCCTTTTGTTATTCTTGAATACATTAAAGCTGCTGCCGCATGTGAGTTAAGTAGAACTTACGGATTTGGTGGAGGTGACGAGCTTTCGTTAAAATTGGCCGATTTAGAAATAACAAACACATCAGCGCCAAAAGAAATTGCCACAAGATCGAATGCAACAACATGGTGCCAAATAGCAGCCTCGCTTAGAAGAGAGGTGCTTGCGAAAAAAGTCTCAATGAGAGGGGTGCAACCCAAGGGATTTCCCAACAAAAGAATTGCTACCTCGGGCAAATCTCTCGATCCTAAAACCGGACAATTAATTTATTTGTCGGACAAAGAATTATATGGCCCTGGCAAAAAAGCGGTAGAACCCAAGGACCCAATGCCAGACCGAAGACTGCGTCAGTATGATTAATACCAAAAAAATATTTAAAACAATATTACGAGAATGGGGACACGATATTCTTTTTCAAAGAAGGTTATCTGATGATGGCCTGTATTCTGACAAACTTGAAAAAATAACCACCAGACACGTAACGTCAGCTTCTAGGTATTTGGCTTCAACCAAAGAAGAACAAATTGAAGGCCTAATAATTAACTCGGATAGAATTTATTATTTTGAAGCGCAAATAAATCCAAAATCAGGAGACAGAATATATGAAGGGTCGTTTTCTTTATTGGAAAATTATGTTCTTTATGTGATAGAAGAAAGTTATCCAGTAAGAGGTAGGTATGGTAAAATCGAATATTGGATGTGCGGAGTTAGCAAAGAAGAAACGGCAAGTTAAATGTTAATAGTTTCTCCAGAACAGATTATAGAAATACCATTTGTATATAAATCTGGATTTAATTACGTTGATCCGGAATCAAATATAACAATATTCCTGAAAAGAGGGTTAAATTCTATTGGTGCAACCATACTTGGTCCATATGTTTATAAAGTTAATTTAGCTATATCGGCTACCCCAAGTTATATTCAAGGTTTTGATTTTAATACTACAACAGTAGAAAGAATTTCTGTAGGATATTATAATCTGAAAATGAAAATGCCTTCAAAATTATTTGATGGCGAATATAACGTGGAGATAAGCACCGTTGTAAATAGCGTAGTTGATATAAAGCAGACGAACATTGCGGTAAAGCAAGAGGTTAGTTCTTCAAATTCTAATTATTCATTTTTTGAAAAAAAATTGTTAGTTAACTCTAAATCTAATTATAAATTAATGGATCAATTTGACACTAATAATATTCTACTTATCGGCCATACAGATGCAATTGAACCATATGGTATACAAAAAATTAATTCTATACAAGAAGGCATAAATATTCTCAGAGCGGATTTGAATTCCCCTCTTTTGCGCGGGATGTTTGATGCGTATAGTTGTGGGGCAAGAGATATTTACTTAATGTCCGCAGGATATATGAACGAATACGTAGACAATGTATTCGAAAGAAATACGCCAATATATAGAGATTCTGTTAACGACACTTTTACATTTTATCAATTATATTACAACAATTTGGCATTTTGCTACAATCTAATTGAGCAGTATGATTTTATTGATTTTATTGTTCCCTTGGAAGCAAGTATGATTAATACCGGAACAGTCAATTTTGCAAAACAATTGGCGAATTGTTGCCAAAAGATTCAACAAAATACTGGCGAAATAACTATTGGAATTCTTGGTTCCAAGAACAAAGGAATGAACACGTCTGACGTAACACAGCTGTTGACAAAAAATTTTGAAATTGAAAGCTCAATTACTCTAGATGGTTATATACACAAAGATTGTGGAAAACATCTAATTCTTGTTTATGGGGAGGCAGTCTTTGCGCACAAACAACTCCAAACAAGCTACAGTTCATCTTTGGCAGCGGCAATGGCGGGGATGCTTGCATCTTCCCAGGTGAATTTTGGAATAAGCAATCAGAAAATATCCGCCGCACTTTCTGGATACGGGGTTGATTTAACTACGGCTCAAATAAAATCTTTAAATGAAAAAGGCATCAATTGCTCTACCAGGGGCAGTAGATCAAGAAGATTTGCTGGTCCGTATGACCTTTATTTAAGTGGAGATTTTACTCAATCAATAAGTCAAAATTTTAAAGACTCTTCGAACGTAAGATTAGCAGCTATGGTTATATCGGAAATTCAATCAATTAGCAAAAATGCAATAGGTAAATTTGGACATTCTAAAATAGTAAATAAAGTTGAAGCTCTTTTAAGATTCTTAAAAAATAATGATATAATTAAAAATTATAGTTTAGATTCTTATGCTGATAAAATAGAAAAAGGAAAACTGTATTTTGAAGTTACTTTACTTTCATCGAGGACTTTAAAAGAAATATCGTTTAACGTTGCTTCCGGGAGGAGCGCATAATGCCACAAAATTATCCAATTTTTCCAACAGCAAATATTAATGAAATTAGTTTTGATAGACTATCTCAATCTATGCCGCCGCTTCAAGCGCAAGGTAATTTGACTTATATTGAATTTATAGCAGCAGTTAAATCATTATGGGAAAACGCCTATCCTAATATTAAAATTAAACCCGTCCAAAATGGAGACTACGCAGAATATCCAGTTATAGTCTATGGCTTAGAGCTAAGAAGAACTCATTCAACTGAGCCAAAACCCAGAAGCAGAGTATCTCCGTCTAAGGATATAGCTATCTTTGGTCAAAGATTTCAAAACATTATATCGTTCACTGTTATTACAAAATCAACTTCTGGACAATTAAAAGGATTATCCGATAGATATTCTGGTCCAGAAGTAGCCGAAAAACTAATTGAAATATTTGAAGATTTCATGTTTGAATATACGCCCGTTCTTAAAAGATTAGGGGCTTCTGAATTGGTATATGCGAGACGACTATCAGATTCTGAAGAAAACAGAGATGCTACTAATATAAACAAAAGAACCGTTACCTACATGCTTACGACCGAAAAGCTGATAGGAATGGAAATTAGCAAAATAGAAAAAATAGCGATTGACGTGAGACGTTATATGGCTATAGAAAAAGAACTTTGGGACCAGTTTTATGAAGGCTCAACCCCCTCATATGCGGGAACAGAGATAAATATAATTGATTTAAATCAATCAACTCCTTCATATTCTTAAATGATTAGTGGTTTGTTTTGGCACATTCCTCATTACTATAAACACGAAGTAAAATAAGCATGCTGCAAGCGGAGGTCTAAAAGATAATGGCTCTACCAGGTGTTAAAACAGTTATTAAAGATAGATTTTATAGTATTTCACGTCAAGATATTCCCGTTGGCCCAAGAGTCGTTCTCATCGCAAAAAGAGGATCATCGGCGACTCAAGCAAATAAGGTCAAAGATCTTGACGTAGTTTCTGCCACAACTGAACAAGATGTAATTTCAGTTTTTGGAAAAGACTCACAAATTCACAGAGGGTATTTTGAGCTACTTGCTGGTGGAGCGGAAAGAATTTTTATTGTTCCACTTCCAGCAGATTCAGTTTTCAATCACACAACTGGCGCAATTACTAGCACCACTTATGCGGCAAGCGGTGGTGGCAACGTGCTTGATGCCGCTTTTGAATCAGCAGAAGCAGCTCAACCAGATATTGTTATTCCGTGGGGTCGCGGTACACATTCGAGCGAATGGCAAGATCCTGCAACGCCGGGTGACGATGAAGAGTATGGCTTTTATGCCAATAACGGAACTGGCGCTGCAAGTTGGGTCACCAAAATTGCAACCAAGGTCAAGGACATATCAGAAAACAGTCACGCATGTTTTGCCGTCTTGGGGATCAAACCGTATGCTGGTACTTCAGAGTTTATGACACCAGCAGAAGTTTCAACGCATGTTTACAATTCAGGAGCTGGTCCTAGCGCACTTATCAGTCGTGACTCTGAAGCTCTCAAAGAAATCGGAAGACATGTTGTAGTCATAGCTTCTGAGCTCAAACCGGTTAACTACGACGCAAATTGGGGATATGCAAATGGTGCAACAACATTTGCTGCTGCAATTAGCAGAATGGCCTCGTTTACTTCGCCTGTCAATAAAACGGCGTACAATGTAGCGGCCTTAAGATATAATCCGGCGAGAGTCCAACAAGAAACGTTATCGAACAAAGGTGTGAACTTTGTTGCGCTCAACTTTAATAACATTCCAGTTTTTGTTGAGGGCCTCACAATGGCTTCTTCTACATCGGACTACACAAGAATATCAACAATGAGAATTATTACAGAAGCAACCCTTCTCGTAAGACAGGTTTGCACGAAGTTTGTTGGCGAAGCTTCCACATTACAAACGCGTAATTCAATGGAAACCGCTATCACTTCTGCATTACGTGGCATGCAACAAGTTGGTGCCTTGCTCGACAGTGACTTCACCGTAAGTTACTTTCCGGCACAAAACAAGGCGTTTGTTGACCTCGTGCTCACACCAGCATTTGAACTTAAGAATATTGAAGTTCAAGTTGCGGTAACAATATAACAAAAACATATATTTAATATACCGAATTAGGAGGGTATAATATGGCTGGTTCAGATTATTACGACAGTGCAGTAAATAAGTATCTTAATACTTATACTACATTTTCTGGCGCCGACATTGTTGCCACTTTTGGTGGCGTTGAAATCGGTGCTCTTTCGGGGATAACTTTCTCGGTTACGAGAGAGAAGGCTCCAATTTACACAATGGGATCCCCAAATCCAAGATCTTTTTCAAGGGGCAAGCGTGGTATTGCTGGTTCATTAATTTTTACGGTCTTTGATCGTCCGGCTTTATATCAAATGCTTGATGCAAATCATCAAAAAGATAATGCACAATTGTTCTACACCAGAAGGCATAATACTCTTCCTGGCGATGTAGGCCACAAACGCGGTATCGCAGAGTTCTCCACACAAGATTCTGACGTGGTATCACAAGTGCCATTTTATGCAGACCAAATTCCACCTTTTGACATTACAATTACTTTTGCTAATGAGTACGGTCAGGGCGCTGTACGTTCGATTTATGGCGTAGAGCTTCTGAATGAAGGTTCTGGTGCCTCAATGGACGATATTGTCATCGAGGAAACTATGACCTACGTTGCAAGAGAAATTGGTCCTATGTACAGAATTACAACAGATCAACTCGCAAACGGCAAGTTTAATACCGGTGACCTTAGGGACATGATCAACAAAGAGACTGTTTCTGAAGCCCACCTTAATCCCAAGATAATTAGACCATAATAAATTAAACCTGCTAACAGTAAGTTGATATGGAGGACGAGGAACCCCTTGTCCTCCATATTTATTTTCACCAAAAGTAGGATATAATGAGTAGGTTCATAGACCCTAAGCCAATTAAATACGACTTTGGTCCGTATCACAGAAGATCAAGTTTGTATGATCAAAGTGAAATTTCTAAAATAAGAGCGGAAAAAGGTTTACCAGACCCATTTTCCAACATGTCATTTGCAGGCACTGACATTTCTGCGACAATGGTCATACCAGCTATAGACAGGCTAACTGGCACGATTGACTCTATGGATATACTTGAGTTGGCAGAAATACAAACGATATCTTACTCTCTGCATAGGGAAAATTCACCAATACGAACGATTGGTCACGTAAACCCCAGAGGATTTATTAAGGGCGGAAGGACGATAGCTGGTTCTTTGATATTCACCGTCTTTAATGAATACGCTTTTTACAGATTAAAAGAATATAGAAATATAATGTCTGAAACAGGATTATTTTTTGCCCCCCTTGCAGACATGTTGCCACCGTTTGATATAGTGTTAACATTTTTCAACGAATACGGACTTGGCGCTAAAATGAAAATATATGGAGTTACTATAACCGACGAAGGCCAAACAATGTCTGTAGACGATTTAATTACTGAACAAATCTATACATTTATGGCCAGAGGAATTCAACCGATGATATCAATGGATTACGACCCCATGCTTCTTGGCGCAGAAGAAAGCGCCGCCTACAAAGAAAGGCAGAACAATTTTTTTGGCGAAGCAAAAATGTCGGAATACACAAATTTTATAGATAGAATAAAACAACCTTAACCATGCCAAACGCATCAGATCCGAACGGAAGAATTAGGCGGCAAGCCCTACAGGCCGTTTAGCTCATATTTGCCGCCAGAATTTAAATTTGCAAAACAAGACGGCGAATATTCTTTGATAATGCCGGAGTCTTTCGATCCACTCAACCCAGATATTGATCTTCAATGGGCTGGCAAAACTGACGATACCAAAAAATTTAATAATTATTACGATTATTTTTTTTCTGGTGAAGACATTAAAGTTTATATCGACGGCTTGTTTGATCCAACCGATGAATTGGATATATCTTTTTTCACGTTTAATATTACTCAACAAAAAACCCCGTTGTATGGATATTGGTCGTACAACTACGATGTGATGATGACGGGAACCAGAATAGTTAATGGAGCAATTGGAATACATACAAGATATCCGGGAAGGATGAGAGACATGCTTTCAAAGGCGGCAGATGCCAGAGCCTCATTTTATTCGGATTCTCCAAAATCTCAAATTCAATCATATTTAAGAAGCGATAACGAAAATAAAGAAGATGAAAAAAACATACAAAAATATTGGGCTCAAAGTCAATTGGATAGAATCTCTTCTGACAACAATCAAGATTCTAGGAATATTTTTAGCGCCCATCCACCTTTTAATTTTGTCGTCAAATACGGTTCTCAAGAAGGCTCTTTGACCACCATTACTAGAAATGAAGGGACAAACAGCGATCAATCCCATGAGATGCTGGACAGATTGATGTCTTTAGATTTCAACGATAGATTAGTGCAATCAAGCATGAATAATCCAATGGATATTGTTTTGCAAAGCGTACACTTGACTTCTATGAGCACTCAATACAATCCCGGCGGAGAACCGTTAATAGAAGTTTATTCTTTTATTGCCAGAGACATGTATATTTCTGATGGGGCAATGAAGAATCCCCCCAAGGGCCAAGTCGCCTCCAACGAAGAACGATCAAGTTCTCCAACCAACAAAAGAAAAGTTCAACCTCCACCAACCGAACAACAACTTTTGACAAGAAAAGATCAAGCAAAACTGTATGACCCAAGTTGATGACTGTGATATACTTATTTAAACAAAAACAAAATAACCAGGAGAAATCATGAGCAATGTTAGGAAAGTTGTAGTTAAAGAAAATCCGGAACTGGCAGAGGAATTGGGCGCAGAAGAACTTCTTGTTGCGCAAGAAACCGATTCTTTGAACGAAGTTGTGGATGAACCGCAAGATGAAAAAAATGTTGGCGTAGAGGAACTGGCAGATGAAGAGTTAATTTGGCCGAACGGTCCAACGGCTGGACAAATTAAAGCTTGGAAAAAAGAATACGGTGACGTTTACGTTACTTCGATTAGTTACGAGAAACATATCGCATGGAGAACGTTAAATCGTTTGGAATACAAAAATCTTTTCAAAAAAATGGAACAGCTTGTTCAGGCCGGTCAATTGACTCAATCAGAGGCAAATCTTTGGAACGAAGAAGCCATTTCCGAGACGTGCATTCTTTATCCGCAATACGACAAACAGTCCTTGGTAAACGAGATGGCCGGACTTCCGTCGTTAATTTCACAAGAGGTTTTAGAAGCCTCAGGCTTTTTGGCACTAGAGGTAAGACAGCTATAATGACATGGTTGACCCAGAAATACTATATCAATTAAAAGTTAAATATGGATCAATTTTTCAGACACATCTAAAAAAAGATGTTGTAGTATTTCGTGAATTAACTTTTGCCGAATTTGATACAATAGCAGAATATGAATCTTCTGGTGAAAGTTCGGCAGAAATAGAAGATTTGATTATTAAATCAGCTGTAATATACCCAGAAAATATAGTTTTAGATCATTATCCAGCGGGTTTGATTTCTTCTTTGTCTGAAGAAATTTTGCAAGAGTCTGGATTTTATAACCCGTCTAAAGCCAAAAAAACGCTTGAAGACAAAAGGGCGCAGGCGGCTGAAGTTAGAAGTTTGATGAAAGCTTTTGTTTTGAGTACTATGACTACGTATTCTCCCGAATATTTGGATAATTTGACGTACACTAAATTGGCAGAGAAAGTCGCTCTGTCTGAAAAAATTATAGAGATCAAACAAAACATTTTAGGAATTGCACCAACCAACGTGGTGCTTCAGTTGATAGATCCAGGGGAAGAAGAGAAAAAAATAAAAAACAAAGCTGAAAAATATAATAAGTCCAGAAAAGAAGGCGAAGCTAAATACGAAGACCCCATCGCCCAAAAGCTTTGGGGGATGAGGCAATAGAAGGGTAGGAAGTTTTGTTTAGAGACAAGACACCGTTAGTCAATTTGGGTTATGGGATTAGTTCTCGTGATATTCCCGAAACTTCTGACGAACAAAAAAATCCAAATCCCAATAGCGGTTTGATCGCACGCGCTCTTGATGATAAACCGATAGTCAAGTATATCAGCACAATGGTCGCCACTTTGGCTGCCACCGCCGCAAGCACCTTGCTGCTCAGCAAGGGTGGAATTAAGTTGGCTAAAACAATACAGCAACGTGCTGACGCAGGCTCCAAATTAGGCAGGACGCTTGTCCAAAATGTTACCCAAATCAGAAAAACACTTGATGAGTACGAGGGCCTTGTTAGATATGTGGATGACTCTGTTGCCGATCCCTACACTAAGTTAATTTATCAATTGGCAGACGGAAAGGTAAGGAAACCTACATTAACTAGACAAGTTGGTCCAGATTTTGTTTCTGACGGAACAATGTGGATGAGCAGAAAAGAATTCAGGGCAATCAGAGCAGGCCGTCAACCTGTTGCCGAGTGGGGATATAGAGACGAACTGCAAACAAGGCTCATAAGAAGCGCAAGAAATTTACCGTTGACAATGCCATCAATGTACTTAGTGCAGAAGGGTTTGACTGACAAAATATTTGGAGACTCAAACAATGATCAAAAAGTAAAATGGTATAATCCAGTAGATGTTATAACAGATTTCGTTAAGCAGTCTACTCTTAACATAACCAGTTTAATTATTCCAGAAACAGTAGCTGGAGCGGGCGTAAAAAGACTTAAGCAGCTTGCAGATGCGCCATATCAAGATTTTCCACTACCCTTAAGTAGAAACCAACTTAAAACTGCAAACAAAATAGCTGATATAAAAACAATATTAATGTCTTTTGGTCAAGACAGTTCAAAAATAATTCAAGAAGCTAGTAGAATAAGTAATTCAGCAGCGTATGCCTTCAATACTTCATTTGCAGAAGCCCAAAGAAAAGAAGGCGGTGTCGTCTTTTCTCTCCATCAAGCAAGAAGAGGCGCAGCAGCCGCAAGAACAGCATCAAAAAAGTCTGGTGAAGGAAAATTAGCACGCGCTGCTAAAACGGCAAGAGCTTATTTATTTGGATACGCAAACGAATCTGATGACCAATTAATGGTTCCACGTTATGGAAAGTTTGAGCTAAAAGAAAAAACACAAGGTTTTATTGATACAATACCAACACTTAGAGGTTTTACAATTGGAGCAAGAGAATTTAGACAGCAATTTAAAACCTCAAAAAGAGCATACGATGTTATATCTGGCGCACTTTCTTATGATGAAGCTCTTAGAAGATCTGGCGGAGACATAACACAAGCTGCAGATACTCTCACAAGGACAATACAAAATCTTAAAAAACAACACACAAGTAGATTTTCTAATCTTGTATACTCTTCACTCAACGCAAGATCACTTGTTGATTCAGATGGAGAAATAACAAAAGTTGGACAATTTACACGCGAATTTGAAAATAACGCATACCTAAGAGCGGTGACGCAATCTTTGGTTAGAAGAGGAATAGACAAAGATGTTGCGGAAGATTTTGTTGATGGAATTCAAATCAATCAACTTTTAAGTCAATTTGATAAAACAAGAAATATTTCTGAAAGAATAACATATGGTATAAAAAAAATAAATGTAAGTACAGATGATGAATTTTTTCAAGCTGTATCAGAAAGGGCAAAAAAAGATTTAGGCAAAAAAGCTAAAAATCTTAGTTCAGAAATTTTAAAAGTTTCTTTTAAAGAAGCTGACGTCCCTTTTACTTCTGAATTGTATAGAAATTCATTAAGATTACAAGCGACTTCTGCTTTTGAAGATGTAGACAAAAATATAATTGTTCCTCACGCAAATTTAATTAGTAGACCCCAAAAAGCTTTGTATGAAGATTTTACTGGAGTAATAACTCCTCAAAAGATGAGTTTTCTATCAAGAAAAGCGGCTCAAAAATTAGGAATTAAATTAATTGAATCCGACGGAGCGTATACATCAGATAGATATATTGCAGCAGAGTTAGCAAAAAGAGGGCTTGACGCATCAGATGCATCTCAACTAAGAGGTTTTTTGGTTGATAACAAATTAATGACACCAGCATCAAATATGGGTGGATTTAATATTTTTGGATTGAGAGAAATATCTATTGACAAAGCGTTTGATAGGCGAATATTTGAATCTTTTGATGACAAAAGCAGGGCAGAAGCAAGAAGATTGTATGGTCAAGTAGCATTACAGGACCCAGTTTCTAAAACTATTGGATATTCCGCATTAACTGGAGTCTACGAAACTGCAAGTGGAAGTATCGTAGATACAACCAGAATTAGATCCGGCGCTAAAAGTTTTCTCAATGCATTGACAGAAGGTTATGGAATACCGATAGTAAAATTTAATCCACTCCAACTTTTGGGTTTTGGTGGACCGAAGGGCATAAATCCAGATACAGAAATACAATTTTTAAGAGGTACTGCAAGACAGGATTTCTTAGCTGATCGAGCAAATAGACCAGATGTATACGCATGGGTAAATCAAAAATCTGGAATATTTGGCAATGTTGGAAAAATATTTGGGATTAAAAGATCTATTTCTGGGGCTGATGTTCAAGAATTTTCTGGTTTGTACAAAAGATTTTCATCAATTGAAACAGACCTATATTCAAGAGCAGCACGCCTAGCATCTGGAAGAGAGCAAGAAAGAGATTCTACTTTAACTGGAGGATCAAGAAGTCGCTTAGAAAAAATTAAATCTTTGTTTGATGTTGATGAAGAGCAGCCTAGTTCGCTATTTAGAAGGGCTGGCAGATTCTTAGAGAGAAAAAAAGATATACAAAACCCAGTTGTTTTTGCTAGGTTATTAGACAAAAAAACAATTAACATAGGAAGAGGTAAAACGCTATCACTTGTAGAAGTCGATGGATCTCCTGCAGTTGTTAATGAACTTGGGGAAACGGTCTTTGATGCTGATGAAGTTACAAAAGCTTTTGACGCATTTAGAGAGGAACAAACTTCAAGAAGAGCAACTCCACTACCAATTATCGCTGAATACACCAAAAAGACTGCTCTTAATCTAAGACAATTAAATATTAAAGGAATAGATACTCCTTTAAGCGAAATTGCTGACGATGAATTGCTAGAAGCTGTAACCAGTCTTGAAAATATATATGGAATTACAGCTTCAGAAATAAGAGCTAGTGGCAGAGATCCCATAGGTCTTACTAGGGCAATGAAATTTGTTAAAAATCTTTCAGAAGAAATTGATTCTTTATCAACTGATTTAATTAAACATAGATCTCCAACAATTAGTACCAGGCAAGACTATTTAAGAAACGCAATAAACAGAGTACTTATTGAAATAACTGCATATAAAGAATACGATGGAGACCCGGCTAAAATAGCCGCAAAGATTGAAGAAATTTTACAAATACTAAAAAAAACAGGTAGAATTTCTTCTGATCAACTAGCTGAAGCAAGAGCAGCGGCTCTTGAAAATATATTTGATATTTTTTCTTATCAAACTTATAATCCAGCAAATCAATTTGGAAAAAATCAACAAGCAGCACTTGCTTCAATAATTCGAACAAGAGAACAAAATCCAGAGTTTGCCAAAGCGTTATCTGGACTTTCAAAACCCTTTTCAACACAAACTATATCTAATGTTGGCGCAACCGGATCCGGAAGACTGACATCGCTTGTTAGACCATTTTTCAAGAAGACCTTTGGCGTAGCTCCTTACGAACTTGCAGATAGTGCAGTTAACCCTCTTGGTAATGCAAGAACAACTTTTGTTCCAACTTTTGGAAGCCAATTAGACAGAGCAGTAAGGGGAGAAACAACTTTTGGTAGAGTCCTTGCTAATACAGTTGGACTTACTAGCTACAGTTCACCTGACACATTTAGCGCAGCGTCAATACCTGCAATACATCTTTCTGACAGAATTAATAGATATTTTGGAACCGTAGGTTTATCTGTTGATGCAGATAAATACAGCAGCCCCTTAAGCTTCTTTGCTGGTGGGATAATTGGTAAAAGAGTTGCACCACTTTATGTAGGAGGTGCGTTAGCACTTGGTGCAGACAGAACTATCGGTGGTTTGACTCAAGAAAGAGATGATAGAGGAGAAAGAGTTTATTCTCCATTTTTCTTGAGCAAGGCAGCAAGAGGGGCAGTAGAACTCCAGTCGCTTGCATCGGGCCTAGTTCCTGGTGGTATGGGGTATGAAGAAAAAAGGGAGCAACTTCTAGAAGGCGAAGTTCCTGTAAGGCAAGGAAGATACTGGCCTTTGGGTGTAACGCCCTTTGCTGGTGGCAAGGTCCAATATTACAGACCTTCTTATTACAGAAGAATGAAATCTGGAAGCACCTATACTTCAGACGCATTTGAAAGTCCTATTGAGCGCTTGGCTTATGGGTATGATTTTTCTCCACTGAGGCCATTCGACCCGTATAGGTTCGAGAGGGAAAATTATTTCGATAGACCGTATCCGGTAACTGGAGAATATTTTACTGGACCGTTTGGACCAATAACTCCGGCGTTGAATATGACCATTGGCAGGCTTCTCAAGCCACAAATCCCGATGCATCAGCAAGAGGTTTCGCAAGCGCTTTCTCAATACATTCCTGCTGGTGATGCAGGCGCTTTCGATCCATCAGGGCTGTTGTCGTCAGGAAGAGTAAGTCCAATATATGGAGCCCAAACTGGCGGTGTTGGTGGGGCTGCAGCAGCAGTGTTGGGTGATAGCGCGCCGTCCGCCCCAGTGGTGTCATTGCAAATAGGTTCTTACAATAATTCGCTTGCTGCAGGAGCAGCGCCATTGAATACAGCTATTAATATGTCGCGAAATACAATCGCTGCTGCAAATCAACAATACGTCCAATCATTTCAATATGGTCCTCCACCAGTTCCCGGTTACATACCGCCATCAATAGTTCCATCGGGAGCCCCTACAACCACTCAAAGTTTGGCATTTCAATCTCAAGAATTTAGCTTCAGAATGCAAGAAATGGCCGGTATTTACGGTTTTGGTTTAGGTTCTTTGAGGGAAACATTTGGATTTGGAAACGCCGATTTTCAACCAAATGTTCCGGTTTTGCAATCAGCGGCCAAAGCATATGGGTCGACTAGGTCATTTTGGGACCTTAATCTCGGCGGTCTTGGAGACGTTCCGGCAAGTGAATCTACATTAGAACTTTCTGAAATAACAAGAAGATTTATTCCGAAAGAAAGAACAGATATAACATATTTGAATCCCATAAGAAACACTATGGGAATGAAATATCCGTTCTTGCCGGGATCTGATTATTTTATCAATTTTCAAACTGGCGATCCTTTTTCCAAAATTCAAGAAGGAGAATTGAGATTGCCTGGAGTTGCGTACGAAAGGCTTAACCCGTTAAGAAGAGATTACGAAAGTCCGGTTACTCAACTTGATATTCTCGCAGACGTAGCGCCATACTCAAGACAATTCAGGTCTCTTGACAGAACTCTTAATATGGGCAATCTTGAGCCATCAGAAAGGGTGGAAGTAGAAAATATACGAGCTCAAGTTGCACAGACAACAAAAAGAAATGAATTTAGCCCTTATAAATATAAACATGCGAGCGCTGAGGAGCTCGGCATCAGTAGGTCTGCAAAAATGGTTGGTCAAATGGGAGAATACTTGGCCCATAGAGATACTTTCATTAATACAAAATTCTTTCCGAATAGAACAGCTAGGGAAGATTGGGAGAGAAGAAATGTCTATGGAAATTCGTTTCCGGAATGGAACAGTCCAATTGAAAGTTTTATAAAACCAATTTATAATAAAAGCACTCAAAGAAATCCTTTAACGGCAGGATTGATCACAGCAGGTATTGGCGCTTTATTTGGCAGAAGGGCAACAACAAGGGCGGTTGGAGCATTGGTTGGCTTTACAACGGGAACCGCTTATTCAGCGTACAACAACGCAAAAGAAGTTTTTACGGGAGAAAGATTTATTCCAAAAGAACGCAAAAAACAGATGGCTTTGGAAGAATATACCGATATTCTTTCGTACGTTAAAAATAGATCTTTAGCAGCACAAGCTTCTCAAGTTGGGGATTCCGTTTCCGCCAACCAATTTAACCAGGCCGCTAGAAGGACTATGTATGGTGCAGATTTGTACGGTAGTTCCGTAGACACGCTGTCTCTGGCAGTGCCAAAAAGAAAAAGAGAACATTTTAGATCTATGATACAGGAACAAAATCCTGAAGAAAGAGAAAGAATATTGTCAACCGCCCCGAGGTTGGAGAGAAGGTTTTATCAAGCCGCTTGGGGAATGCCCGTAGAAGAAAAACCAGATTTAACAGAATTTTTTAGCAGACATGAACTTCCCGATTTGAGCTGGGAAGGTTGGCATCCGAATACCAATATGGAACACATCAAAATTAAAATGGGTCAATCCATGGGAATAAACATGTCTCAAATGGGATACTATCCGCAACAAATACGTGAAGCAAATTTGACAAATCCTAGTTATCCATCTTTTTCTGCGCAGGAAAATCAAGCGTCCATAGCTGCAAGGCTAAGAATGTTGATGGCAAGAAATGGGATACCCGGCTCAGTAATGCCTGTTCAAAATAACGATAATCAATCTTCCATAAACATTTCTGCAGGAATTTTATAACATGCCTTTAAATGATCAAATTAGAAGATTCAGAGTGATCTATTCAAGAGACCCATCAAGGAAACATTTAATAATTAGAGATGATGGTTCTGTATTCAACAGTGTAACTGGAGAAGTATTTGACATAGGTGATGCTACAGAAAATATTATAAGTGCAGAAGGTGCTAGTCTATCATCGCCAATTTCATCAATAAGAAAAGTTTCACCAACAGGCATTGTGGAAGGAGGCTCGGGTGCAGCGGCTTTAGAATCAAGAGTTACAGCAATCAATAAATTTTTGAGCAGCGCTACGCCACAACAATTAAGAGAATTAAAATTAGATAAATTAATTGGCAAACGAGTTAGCGGTATGCAAGCAACTTTTGCAATAAAAAATAATAAACAAATTTTAGAGTCTATCCTTGATCCAGGTTCTTCAATGTCACGCAACTTTCCGGGTATAACAAATATTACTGAAGAAGGCTTAATACGAGTAGGACTTAGAATAGCTGGAGAAGAAACACCATTATCAGAGCTGGAACAGCTTATTCTTCTAAATAAATTAAACATAAATTATTTAACTAATAATGTTATTACTGATTTTTTTAATCAAGTAGTAGAGTCACTAGATGACAACACTGTATTAAAACAAATTAGCAAGTTAGTTGGCAAGATACCAAAGAGACTTCAATCCGAACTTGCACCAAGAGACGTTGGCTTCAGCACCATAAAAGTAGATGCTGCATTGGTGAACATGGGGAATCCTGCTGGTGTTGACAACATCGGTAAATCTTTGGAATTAACAGATATAACAGATATAGTTCTTAAAAAAATCAGAGGAGACGAATTAACTCCAGCAGAGTTAAGAGTTGTAAAGTCAAATAAACGTATTTTTGGTACTGGCGAAGACGTTATGCAGTTCGTTGGTAGAGTTTCTGGTTTGATTGGAGCAGATCCAACACAAAATTTAGATCCCAATGATGTTTATGGCTTATTGTCAGAGCAAATTAGAAGCCTTAAGATAGACCCAAAATCTGGTAGTATTTTTGAACAATTAAAAGCAACAATAAAAACTGTAATAGCCGATGCTGGAACTGATCCGGTTAAACTAAGGCAAGCTGAGCAATACAAACAAGTTGTTGGCTCTCTAGCAGGTAACCTAGAACCAATGCGAGATGGTTCTGTTTTAATAACTGAATCGTTTGTACGAAATTTTATAGGGATAAAATCTAAACAACATCGAAATATGTTAAAAGACTTAAAATCTTCTGGTCCAGGGACAGTAAATGAAAAACAATTAGATGATTTGAGAACTTTAGAAGGGGAAATAAAAAAATTAAAACAAATATTGCGTTCTGGCACAACAGCTGATAATACAATAAGATTTCCAGTTGGAGAAGGAATAACATTACCAGATGGAAGAAAATTTTTCCCAGGTGAAGAAACAGAAGAAGTATTCTTGGGTGGGACAATAAAGGCTAAAGCTGCAGTTTTGCGTTTTGAAAATTATGAAGGTAATTATCGAGGTTTGACTTATAAAGAAGCAAAAAAAGAAGTTGAAAGAATACGTAAAGGAATAAAACGATTAAGAAGCCAATCATCACCACTTCTTCCCTTTCAAGAATATGAGTTAGAACTACTTGAAAGCGATAATTTGCCTGATGTTTTAGAACAATTCGACAGAACATCAATGATTGGAGATATAAGTGCGCTCAAAAAAGAAACTGGTAAAATTCCATTTGTCGAAATGAACATAGCCATGAGCAGTTCTGAGCATGTCTATGTGGAGCCAATGGAATTGATGGCTGAACCAACTTTATTTACGAGTGAAAATTTTCTTAAAGCTCAACAAAATCAAGTGGCAAAAGTTGAAGAAGGAATCAGAGCATTTGTAGAAACTGGAAAGCTTCCAGAAGGACAATCGCTTATCTCGTTTGTAGAACAACAAAGAGCTGATTTAGCTGGACTATCTTTTGATGATTTAAATCCTGCGGCAAAAGGATTAGCCCTTAAAAGAAGAAGATTTTTAGCTGAAATAGATAACGCTATAAAGTTAGGTTTACCGCTAGAAAAAAACATGGCAATGTTAAACTTAATTACGTCACACTTCTCCACACAAGCTTTCACAACCAAAGATGGTGTTCCAAGAATGGTTGTACCAAGTGCCACAAGATACGGCATTAGAACTCCAACAGTACTAATGAGGGACTCTTCTATTTTTTCGGAAAGCGGCCATACACTTATTCCAATACGAACAAGAGAAGGCAAAATAGAAAAAGCAACCTTTGTGGAGTTCGAGCTTGATGGAGATCTATTAATTGTTTCAGACGAAAATTCTAGTGTTTACAAGTCCGTATTGAGTGGATTCGACCAAGACGACGATGTTATCACGCAGCTTCGTACATTTAAAGATGAAAATGGAAAAATGCGTTTTGGAACTAGAATTGTAAGAGATCCTAAATCAAGAGAAGAAGCTTTATTCGCAAGACCAAGGTTTGACTCAATTACAACTTTGCAAGGACTTTTGAGCAAAGACCCAGAAACAATAACCAAACTTCAAACTATGATGGAAGACGGTTCTTTCTTAGATCAGATAATGGCAGAAACAGGAATTGATGAGCCAACTGCAAAAAATGTTTTTGATAAACTAAAAAAAGTTTTAGCTCAAAAAGATGGTCAATTTGTTTATAAATCAGGCAGAGTTTCAGATGTCGATGAATCCAGTTTATTTGCAATAGAAACTATTGTAAGAAAAGCAAAAGAAATGGAAAGAGGAGCTCCAATTGAAAGTTTGCAAGACGCAGCAGAAGTAGATGCTTTTGAAAAAGCAGCTAGTATGCAAACAGCTTCTGTCAGAGCAAGAAATGCAGTTGTGCTCGACAGTGAAGGAAGGCCTGTTACACAACAAGCTTTAAGAGGATTAAGCCCAGAACAAGCTGGACCTTACTTGGATCAAAGAATGATCCAAATTACAACTGAAGTGGCATCGATTCCAGACATAAGTGAAAAAGCATTAAAATATATAAATAATAATCTAGCCAAACTAGGAGTTCCACCGATAACAGCAGATGAATTGGGGGCTTTTCTCAGCGGTAACCTTAGAGGAATGCCTGAAAGCTTAATAAAAGCAGTTGGTGAACAAACAATGTTCGAATTTGTAGGAGGCGCAGCATTTCGCGGTTTTGGCGAAATTGCGGAATCAATTGGTTCTTTAGCTAACATAGCTGCTGGTGTTGAATCTGTATCGGATATTTTGAAGGATGAAAAAACTTTTGCAACACTGTCTGGCTTTATGTCAGGAGAAAAAGTATCTACCTTAAGAGATCGTATAGCTGGAATTGAAGTTCCAGTAGAGCCAAGATCAAATATAGTTGACATAATAAAGCAATCTATGGGAGACAAAGCACTTCAATCATATGAAGATGCAATCGAAGGTTTAAGTGGTAGGGAAAAAGAAAGTGTTAAAAAAGTTTATGAAGCTATAGCTAAACAAGTGCAAGAAAGAACTGGTCTACCAACTAATTATTTAAATATCCATAAGGCTAGATACCTACAGTCCGATGCAGCAAAAGCCGCTATCTCACAACAATCGGAAGCATTGTCGCTTCTTAGGGCATATCAGTTAGCTGCTGGAGTTGAAGAAAAAGATTTAGTAGGTTTTGATCCAATAGTTTTATCTAGCAGATTCAAATCAGTAAGAGAACAAATAAGACAAGCTGCGATAGATGCCTACGGGTCTGCACTTGAAGATTTTGCTGGTAACGAAGAAGCTCAAAAAAGGATAAAAAAAGAATTAGATGAATTACAAAAATCAAAAGATGCTCTGGATATATTTGGTTTGAAAAGGGGTTCAAGACTTTACAAAAAATATGCAGCAACATCAATTCAGGCTGACTTAGCATTAGAAGCAGAAACAAAAATTAACCTTTTAAAGTTTGCTTATGAAGGAGCTCAAAGAAAAAATATACCTACTGCAAAAGCAGAGTATATTAAATCAGCCAGAGAAATGATAAGAGCCTCTGGTCTTTCAAAGAATCTTCAAAACCTTAAAGAACTTGCACAAGACCCTCTTAGAGCAACAGTGTATAAAGAACAAAAATTAGAAACAAGCGAAAAACTTGCCAAAGGATTAAAAGCAATACAAGCCAACTATGAAAGTAGTTCTTCTACAACTCTAGATATAGTTGACGCTATAGAGTCAGAGCTTAGAACTAATTTTGGTGAGGCAGCTGCAAGATTACTTGGGGAGCCAGGTCCGCCAGGTGCCGAACATGAAATGATGTCTTTGTTTAATTTGGCCAAAGCAAGAAGACTAGCTAAAACAGCCATAAAAGATCCAAGTTCTTTTGGCCGTCTTCAAAAGGCATTTAGAGAACATACAGGCGACTCAGAAGCTGCAATTGATTTAGTAGATCAAGCTTATGCAGAAGATTTTCTTAAAAAGGAAAGTGGTTTAATACCTGGTTCTCCTGAAAAAGCAAGGTCACAACACTTATTGGACTTTATGCAAATAACAGCAGCAAAAGATGATGAGGCCAGGTATAAATTATTTTCAGAACTAAGAGAAAAAGGAAGAACAGTTGCACAAGAAGCATTTCGTTTCATTAGAGGCACAAGACAGCTAGAAGAATTTGAAAAAACTTCAAGCTTAATTGCAACAGGAGTTGAGCCAGGAGATTTAGAGGATATAGGAAGCCTTGCAGATGATATAGCAAGATCAGTTGCAGCAGTAGAAGATGGGTTATTTGAAGTATCAAGAAGTAATTATAAGCGAATGAGCTTTGATATTTTTAAATCAAAAAATGTTCGCACAGGAACAATGGCAGCGGCAGTTTTGATAGGGGCCAGCTTTTTGTATCAGTCTAAAAAGAAAAAAGATCATACTGCAGCAGACATACAGGGACCTCCACTTCTTCCTGGTGGCAATCCATACGAAACAGGGTATCCAACAAGGCAACAAATAATTAGTCAAATGGAACAAAACGCCGGGCAAACGTATGGTCGCGGAATGCAATATCAAATCAATACAACTGGATCTATACAGGATTTAAACAAGCTAAGGGGCATGTTCGGAGATGTTGTCGACGGGCCTATCAACAGTACTATGTACAACGGACTGCCAATTATGGGCCAAGATCCCTATTCAGATATAGCCTCTAGATTTTAGGTATTTAAAGTATGATTTTAGGTGCAGACGAACAAAACAAAAATTTAGCGGACGCTGCGGCCAAACGAACAGACACTTCTTCAAGAACAAAAACATCAAACGTTTTGTCTGCTAGAATAGCCAATCAAAAAATCAATACTTCTATTGGGGCAGATTCCAGGAGCAATGTAGTAGCCTCATCGAGAAGAATGCTCTCAGAATCCCCTCCAGACCCAATTAGAGGCTCGCACGAAGGCCTTGTAAGCCAGTCCGCTGGTTATATACAAATGGACGGAGATGGCTACGATAATCCCGATTTTCAAAAGGCTAGATATAAAAAAGATTTTTTACAATCCGGAGAAATAAAAAGGCCAATTACAAATCAATTGTCCAATAATTCGTCCAATATTAAAAATAATGGTATAATAACTAATTATAGTTCCGTATTTAATGGCGATAATATTGCCAACAAAATGCAAGAATTTCTTAAAACAGACAATATGTTCAGGTAAATTATGGCCGATGAAATAGATCTTAAATCTGACCAAGCCTCCTCCAATCTGTACGCCGAATCGGATCTTGCTCCGCTAGAAACCCTATTTGGCGAAATGTCTGGAGATAGATCTGGTTGGACCAAATTTAAAAACTGGGCTGAATTTGCTTTCGACTTGGGAACTGCTGTTGCATCAAGCGGTATCAGTCTTCCATTTACCGGCTTAGACGGTTGGGATGGGGGAAGAAAAGATGAGCTTAATAAAGATCTTTCTTCCATAGGTTTATCAAAAGATAATTTTTCAAACACACCAGATAATAAATTGTTTAAAGAATTAACTAGTTTCAGAAAATCTGAGCTAAATCATATAAAAGATGAAAAAAATAGAAATTTAATATTTGAAAAAATATATCAGTCTGGTTTAATTGATTTAGCGGAGATGGCTGGGGGGATCAGGGCGTTCGCAAGGTTGCGTTTTCAAAGCGCAGAGACATTAAGAAAATCCGCTGCGGATTTTAATGATCCGATCAGGGATACGTTCTGGCTTGAAAAACTTATACAAACAAAGAATTATTTTTATAATGATCCGTTAGCTCTTGCAACTGTATATAAATATTTTCCAAATTTGTACAGACTTTTTATTACTGCGTTGGCTGCTACTGGCGATTATGGACATTTTGAAGATGATCCGCTCAATAATCACAAAGAAATTATGGAAAGTATGTTCAAAGCTTTTGGCACAGATGCGAAAGGCGAATCTACTTTTAAGCCGATTTGGGCAATAGAGAATTTTACGACCGCCCAAAAAATAGAAAAGGCTATCAAAGACGCTGGAACATTCGCAAATACTCCACCGGTAAATCCAGATATATTTCATTTAAGAATTGGAGCCGCAAACTTTTATGTTCCACCAATTACAATATCGGTTAATACAGGTTTTAAAACCGGAAGCTTAACTGGTGGGGCAATCAGACAAAAAGCTTCACCAAAATATAATTCCGGATTTAGGGAAACCACTATTAACTTAAAATTATATTTTCCAAATTATGAAGAAATTTGGGGAATATCAAATATCAAAGATGCAACAAAAATAGACTTGAATTCAAACTACTACATTAATTTTAAAGATTCAGCCGATGAAAGTAGGGTTGATAAATTTCTTTCTTCACTAAGGGGATTAATTGCAGCCTTCAAGTACGCACCTATTCTTCCGATTAAAAATCATTATCTTAATTCTGTATTTGATATTACTGGCGTTGCATTAACCAATATGACTATAGCAACGGTGCAAAACTTTCCGTTTACATTAGAAGTTGATCTAGAATTGTCTCAATTTAATCATAAGCCGTACCTCCCCATGTTAAAAGATTTTAATCAGGCAATTCATTGGGGCAAGTTCAGGCATTACATGGGAAGAGCCGCCGGATCTTTGGCCAATTCCGTAAACGCAGAGTTTCTTTTAAAGACAGTTGGAGAAGATATAGCTCCAATCAACACAGTGGAAGACCGCTTGCCCGCAATATTGAAAGATCAACAAAGAGATTTTTTACAGGATTCTCAAACAGCTCCTGCATATAAGGACGGACTGTTAACAACAAATATTATTAATGATTGGGTTAACGGAAAAAATATAACTTTATATATTCCTGCAGAAGTACAATCAAAAATATACACACCAGATGTCGCCTCATTTAGAAGTGAGGAGGAAAAAGCAGTTCTTGATTATGGGAGAGCATTTTGGGAAAATTTGCTTTTAAAATTAGGTATAGATATCACAGATGAAGTTTTGTACAGGGATTTATACACCGTATATACAAGTTCTTTAGATTACGGTTCTTCAGTGTTTATGAAAAAAACCGCTGCAAAAATAGTAGAAGTAGCTCTTGCCGGGGCAAATGCAAAAAATAGTTATGAAATAACTTATGATGCACTTGTTGTGGAATATATCAACGCCAATGACATTACAAATACGGCGGTTATAGATTATTTAAAAAACCGTAAATCCCCGAATGATTTGCAAGTTCCAGCACAAGTCACCGAAGAGGCAACAAACAAGCTTAGAGAAACAAAATCAAGTCTTTACACCGCCGCACAATCCGTGAAACAATTAATAGATTTTCAAGTCAAACAAAACACAGAAGCTATTCTAAAAAAGAAAAAAATAGATTTTGACAAATCTAATCCAACAAGCTCAAAGGAATGGTCCGCCACATATGCTGTCGAACAAACAAAATTTGTTAATGCATTTATGGGGAGTTTGTATGAAAGATTTTTTAAAGACGACGAAATGATTCGACTGCTTGGAATTGGTTTGGTCAGGGACGCCGAAAAGTATTCAGGCATAGATGGAAGAAAAATATCGGCATTTAACATCAAGGAATGGGAAGTTCCAATGATGAAAATAGACCTAGATGAAAATTCGGTGATAGTTAATTCAGTTTCTCTTTCGATGGGCAACAATATGGCGAAGTTCCAGCTTCAAATGCAGGATGAGCCAACATTTCAGTACATAGGATCAAAAGACACCATGATCAGTATTTCTATGACTATTTTTGGAGAAAATGAACTAAGAAAAATAAAGAAAATGTTTGATTACCTTAGCGGTCTGGCGCGCCTTGAGCATGCGGCCGGTGTTATCGGTTTCATGGGCATTAAAAATATAATATGCGCTCTTGCAGGGGTTAAGTATGTACTGCCCCTTAACTATTCAGTGGACACGATTCCGGAATTTCCACACGTTTACAACGTTAATTTGATGCTTGTTGATTTCGACATTTTCCAACAAAAACGAGAAAGCATTAGTTCGGAACAACAAATATCTTTAATCAAAGAATTTGGATCAAAAAGAAATCCCTTTTTGAGATTGAAGCAAAATTGGGGAGCATTTAATGCGTACCCCGATATGCCGTTGTCAATTACCGATCCTTCCAGCAGCATGGTTGTTGGATCTTTGGATCCAGATTTTTATTTTAGACAATTCGAAATGTTCGACAACGATGTGATAAACAATATAATTGATCCGGAAAATTATACACTGCCAGTTGGTGAATGGGAAAATGAAAAAAATTATTTAAATGATAGAGGTAAATCTTTTGTCTATTTCGTAAAAAAGAAATTAATTGAAAACAATGGAAACATACAAGAAATAAAAGATTACTTAATTACCCAAAATAATCTAGCCGCTGATGAAGCGATGAAAATATTTAGAATAGCGATATTTGATCAACAAACAGAACCAGAATTTGAAACATCATTGCAGTCAAGTCGTTTTATAGCCAACAAATATCCAACTATTTGGAAAGATATGATTGATCTTTTTAAAGACGATAATAATATTGAGTATAATTTTGATGATGTTAAATTTGAGACAAGATATGGCAATGTGCGCATAGGAGATTTGGTTTCTGGCTCAAAAGAACAAGTGGAAAAATTTAACAAATTAATAGCAGAAACAGCAGAAAATTCTAAGAATAAAGAACTTCCGTCATTTGATCCGGATGATGTCGACCATTTTGGGATAATTCATCTCGTACCAGCCGCAGATCCAAACGATACAAGCAAAATACCGGCAATATATCAAACGCCTGATGGCGGATATATTATGGGCTATTCCAATAGGGATGATGGAAGATTCTATGTGGCGCAAGATTTTCTTAGAATGAATTCAGACGGAGGGATTTCTCCTACGTCTAAGGTAACGCAAATTTCTGACACCCAAACACCGGAAAGGGAAAAACAAAATTCGCACACAGGAGTTCCTGGGGCAAAAAGTGTTGACAGCTATCAGTCGGCTTATGGGTCTTCCCAAAAAGAAAAAATGCAATCCGTTGCATCAGGTGGCACATACAAAGGGGTCGCTAAGCATTGGCAAAAAATGATGATGGACAATCAGTATAGGGATTTGTCCGGAAGAATGATTAGAGCCTATCCGACCTACATGCTTTGGTTGATAGATGATTCAAACTATTTTGCTGGTGTTAAGTTGTTTGATAATTTCTATGGACTACAATCAATCATTGATTTTTCCATTGTTCAATCAGAGGATCTTCTCGGCGATACACTTATGTTAAGAATCTCTAATATGTATTCAAAACTTTCTAAACCAGAAGCTAGTTTGAGCAGTCTGATTAACACGGATGGTACTCTTTACGGTGGAATAACAAACTCAGATATTGAAAAATACGCAATCAATCTTACGTCGGGTTCCACCAGGATGGTTGAAACCCTCTTAAAAAGATCTATGAATTTGAAATCACATATGAATTCAAAATATATTACAGAGATAGCCCAGATGAGATTAAAACCAGGAGTAAGAGTTCATCTTAGGGCTGGATACGGATCAAACCCCAATGCTTTGCAGACCATTTTTAATGGGGTAATAGCAGAGGTGGATCACGGAGAGATTATAACAGTTGTTGCACAATCGGATGCGGTTGAGTTAAGTCCAATCATTAATAGCACCAAGAAAAAGGGCGATAGCGGCAAGATAGATGGTGGCATAAACACCGGTCTTTGGTTGTCGGAGCCCAGGGATTTGATGATTAGACTTCTTTCTATGGGGGCATCAAGGATGCGAGAGGCATTCGCTCACGCAACAAGGGGCGCAGTATTTTCGGAAAATAAATTTGGGATTAGACATTTTGGTTCTATACTTTATCAACCACTCACTGAGCAAGAAGCAGCCAAAAGCTCAATGTACAGGCAGAGTGTTATCAACGCTTTTAACGCCGTAGGCAGAAATCCAATATCGGGTACTGCGGGTTTGGCTGTAAATTCAACGGTTAATCTTTTGACAGGAGGACCTGGCACCATGGTACCTGGCGTTTTTAATTCTGTTGGCGGTTATGGTGCCGGAAACGTTCCTTCTTACTCCGGAATGGAAAGTTTTGGCGGTTCAGTACGAACACCCTTGATTGGCGCAATGCAAACCCTATGGGGTAATTTTTCCACACAAAGAGATTTGGAAATATTTAAAAGAAATATTTATCCAGGGAACGGAGTTGGAGTCGCGCAATTTTTGGGAGGCGATTTAGACGACGGTTGGGCAACGATGGCGAGCATAGACATAAGTGAAATAGACAAAGAGAAATTTGGTTACGTAGACAGGTTATCTAACAGATCTTGGGCCGGGTTGCTTGAGCAGTCGCAAAGCGCAAGCAATGTCGAAGCCAACCAGGTGCTTGAAAAAACAACTGAAGTTAATAAGTTGACCAATACAAACGAAGGATTAAGAAGTAGCCATATTATAGGCACCGGACTTGCTGTCGCAACTACCGTAGGAGCTACTCTTACTTTGGGGCCAGTCGCTGGTTTTTTGGGATCGCAACTTATTGGAAATTTTAAAGGTCGTGGATTTTCCAATGTTTTGAAAACTATGGGACTCGTGTCAGATCTTGATGATGATATTTATGACGAAGTTTCTTTTAGGGCTCAAACTTATATGAGATCGGTTTGGGACATGTTCCAAATGTGCGCAAGACTTCTTCCAAACTATATTGTTGCAGTAAGACCATTTGAAGATAGGTCTACAGTTTTTTACGGTAAACCACACTGGTTATATACCTCTGGAATTTTCCCTGTATCTACCGGTTTTCCAAATGAAGAACAAGCTAAATTAGACGGAGTTTCAATACCAGGTTACATTGAACCAGATGATTCGCTGCAATCAATACTTGACATTGTTAACAAAGAACAGTCAATGGGGGCAGATCTGGCAGGTCTTAACAAGGCAGGTGAAAGTACTTTGTCCGAATCGATAGCATCGATGTCCAAAGACATGTTGTCATTTCAGGGAATTTTCAAATCTGGAACAATGTTTAGAGGAAAAGTTATAAATTTTCTTGACGAAAACAGGAGTATTTATAAATACAACAACAAAATTGTTTCCAAACTTCCAGTTAACAAAGGCAAAGTTCAAGTGGGATTTCACCTGCCGTTTGGTTCTAACGGAACCGAAATCACTATGCCAATGCAAAAAGAAACGCACAAGCAACTTGATCAACTCCCCATAAGATTTAGATACCCCTTCTTTACGAACAGAACAAGCGGCCTACTTCCTTCGCTTGATTTTGATAAAATAGTTAAAGGCGATAACGAAGAAGATCTGAAAAAAACAATTAATAATATTCTTTCTATTTCGCTTATTGAAAAAGGTTTAATTTCAAAAGAAACAGATTCAGAATCAACCGCTTTGGTTTCTGAAAAAAATGGAGAAATTAGTTTAGATTTTAATTTTAATTTTGCCTCAAAAATTCCACTATTGCCAATCCTGGACGTTGCCGGCACAAATCTATTAGAAGGTACGGCAGCTTTTGATCCGTCTGGAATTTTCGACCCGGAAGGAAACTTGGGTCAAATAAACGCATCCTTCATAATACAAATGCCTTTACCAATTATGAACGAAAATCCGGATCAATTTACTGAAAAATTTCAAGACTATTATCAAGAGCTTGATCCTATATATAAATTGCAACAAGAATTCAATACTCTGCCTTTAAATTTTAGCGATTGGGGAATGCCAAAAACCGCAGAGGAAGAACAATTTTATATTGCCATGAGATGGCCGTACAATCCAATATTTACAGATTCGAACAACACAATGCCTGGCCTGGTAGATATTGCTGAAAAAATAAACAAAGTAAGACCCACTCCCGAAGTGCAAAGAGAAGTTTTAAAAAAGTTTTTGAAAATGTACAATTTTTCCGAAGAGGATCTAGTTGGTTCCCCAGAACAGTATAAAAAAAGAAGAGTTCTTGTTTACAATGAAAAAACAAATTCTGCGGTAGTTTGTGCACCAGCATATTTCTTATGGGGAGCAACAGAATCAGACGGGGATGGATCCGGAGCTATTGATGCAATTATTTCTCCAGATGCTGCTTATTTCCTAGGTTTGTTAATCAGTGAAAAAGGTCAAATTGTTTCCCCTCTTGAAAATATCGGCATCGCTAATTCTTCCAAATCAGGCATGGCGACTACCGCCGGTCAATTTGAGGCCATGGGAATGGTTGAGCAGGATCTTGCAGAATGCAGATTCACTTTCGTTAATGATGCGACCCCATTGGGAGTAGTTACTAGTTCTTATAATCCGGCGAATAGATTTAGGTATGTCGAAGATGGTTGGAAATTTTCCGAGGGTAATTTCCTTGTTGGTTTTGGAGCATTTAAGGCGTCAGATGGCGGGCCTATTCAAGATGTTCTGATGATGAATGACGGCAGACTGCCGGCTAGACAGGTAGGAATTGATCCAAATGCTGGGCATCCCTCCTTGAGAAGAAACCCCAATGGAGTTGTTGTTGAACACGAATATCAGTTTCTTGATGACATAATCGCCCTAAAAACACAAAGAGATTGGCAAAAAGAATGGAGTCAAGGTGGAAATTATCTTGAATACTATAACCTTATTAAAGATAATGAAAATTTGGACGCCGTTTCAAGAGACAAATTATTCGAAGAACTAAAAAAAGATAGAGAAGGAAAAAAGAACGAAAATTTTTCAGCGGTGTACGATCAATTAGATCCCATATCTGTTGTCGCTAGAGGGTTTTACGATGAAAAATTTGATAGTACAGTAAAAGTTATTGCAGGAAATGGAAGAAGGGTGAGCGAGGCCCAACAAATATGGGACCAATTTAGGTTCGCTTATCACACTTATGATTCTGTAAAAAATATATTTCAACAAGTTTACAATCTTGATCCTGACGACGACAATATATCCAATGATCCAATTTTCGAACTTTTGACGGGCAAGTCTAAAATTACGCTAGAAGAATTCGGTGCAGATACTAGAAGTTCAGAATTTACAACCTTGTTAGGGGCAGATTGGATAGGCGCAGCCAGTGCCCAAACCGCGGCAAAACAGTCGGCTATAGATATAGCGGTAGACGAATATATAGATGCTGGGTTTGATGGCAAAGACGCAGAAAACAAACCAATCATCAATAAGGATAAAGGAATTCTGGACGCATACAATGCCCTCATTTACAATAAGGTAAAAAGCATTACTCAAATTATAACGAATCATTTTGAAACGTATGAGTATTCCAAAACGGATATTTCAACAGATGATAGTACGGGTAAAGATCTTTCTGAAAGCGGATCTAGTAACCAGAACGTTTATGAAAGAATCGCAGAAAAATTTGGCAAAGAATCAAAATCAAGCAGAACAGAAAAAGAAGCCAAAGAACTTATTGCCAAAATTGAAAGTCCAAAACAATTATTCTTATTGTTGGTTGGAATATTCAGGCAAAAGATGTGGTCAGATCCGTACGCAAGAGCATGGTTGGTTTTAAGACCGGATAAGAAAAGGTATAGTGCAACCGGATTTGCCTCCGCCGCAAATGCAGCTCTATACCTTAATCCAGCAACAGCAACATTAGCGGCTGGATTGGCAGCTTTTAATGTTTTTGGTAACGACAATGATCAATGGAGTTTTAAGGGGGTAGATCCGATTTTTCACGCATTCATAGACTACGAAGCAGAATATGCAAAAGATAACAAAACGTTTATTAAGTTATTGCAAAAAAACGCAAAAGAAGGCAGCAACGCAAGCAACTGGGTTACTGGAATTGGGGAAGATGCAATTAAATTTTATGACAAAACTATAGGGCCTATTTTCAATGCATTTGACACCGTGCTTGGAAATCTTTTAAATATGTTTAGAGTTTCAATGGCCCAAGTTGGTTACGGTCTGCAAAATATTGAAAATTTTAGTAGACAAGCAAACATCTTAAATAAAGCGTACAACGATTCCATTTACTATTCTTTGGGAAGACCAGGCACTTTGTTGAGAGCGGTCGACAACCCCTTCACAAGAGAATATGGTGAACCGGTTGTTGAGATAAGAGAGCCGTTTCAAAGAATGCATTACATAAGTTCGTTTACGCATATTATCGCAAATAACATTAAAGAAAACGGACGAGTTGCAACACAAATAACAGCAGTTTCTGATGGCAAATTTCCCGTTACAGTTTCGTTGGACAAATCGGCGCCACCGGAAAAGCAAATTGAAAAAACCGTAGAAACTGGTTTGTATTGGGACAATCCAAAAGGCGAAGGGGTTTGGGGGGTATTGCATCCAATCTTCCATCCATTTGAAACATTTAGGGGTATTTCTAAACACGCCCAAGGCGAGCCCGATGAATTGACAGCAAGACGAGTCGCTCTTTCGTATTTGAAAGAATCGTTAAAAGATCTTTATGGCGGAGAAATAATCATAATAGGAAATGCAGATATAAGGCCTCATGATATTGTCTATTTGGCTGATGTGTATGAAAGAATATATGGAATTTTTGAAGTTGAACAAGTTGTTCATCATTTCACCCCAGAAACTGGTTTTGTCACCACGATAACACCTAATGCATTTGTCTCCGTGAATGACCCATCGAGATGGTTTATGTCGTCTTGGTGCGCCGCCCATTTCAGCATGCAAAATCTTCGAAATGATGCGCGTCTTCTTTTGGCCAACAAATCAAACAACAGTAGATTGACCGTAAATGGATCGGTATCAATTGACAATTTGGCCGACATGCTCAAGGACCAAATGGTCGGGGGGCTGCAGTACACGCATGGCCATACAGCTTTGTTGAAGGACATTCAAGCCAATCAACTCGCCGACGCACTGCCGGATACTTCGGAAAAAATAAAAGAATTAATAAAAGCAAATACCGGCAAAATAGAAAGCGGCGGTATGGGAGCGGCAATTTTTGCTGGCCTGGTGATGCCGGCAGTAACAGCCACTGCAACTGTTGCCGTAAGCATGGTTAACCCTGTTGCCGGAGCGTTTGTTGGTGGAGGCCTTGCGTTGGCAACCGACGCAGCTTGGGGCGCATGGAAGTGGGTGAGAGAGAATGTTTTGGATCAACACGGTTGCTACATACAGTATCTTTCCAAAAATGGAAAACCAATGGACGGAGGATTGTCCAATTTTCAAGGAATGGTTGTGGGCAAATTCCATTCAAAGAGACTTCTTCCAGGAATTTTGGGGGTAAAAACAAATGTTAAAACAGAAGCAGGGCACGCTTATGTTAGATCTGATGATATATTTAAGAGTATGGGTTACAAGGAAAAAGAAATATCCGATCTCGTAAAATACATCAGCTTGGAGAACGCCATAGTGCAATCAGAAATTTTAAAATATTCTGGTCTTGGTCCAGAAAAAACTGGCCTTAGGGAATTTTTTAAAGTTATAGTTAAAGCTGAACATTATAAAGACGGTGACACGATTGTGGTTAGAGATATTATAGGTGGTGGAAAGTCTTACACCATAAGATTTGAAGGCGTGCAAACACCGGAACTTAACAAAAACAATATTACATCAAGTATTGCAATTATCAATCCCAATTCACCTGCGTCTAAGGCTCTTCATTATGTGAGGCAAGCTCTAGAAGGAAAACTTTTTGTATTACGAATAAGTCCAAACAATCCGCAAATGATTCTAACAGCCGACGATTTTGAAGCAGGCGCCGTTTACAATAATCCAGAAAATTATCAAATAGCATACACAAAAAACAACGATCAAAAGTATGATGACAGATATATGGCTAGTGTGTTTTATAAAACGGATAAAGCAATATATGATTCAACTTACTTAAAAATAAGGTCGATATTTTTGAGCATACCAGAATCAACATCTAATTCTATAGCTTATGTAAAAGATAAAGTGAAAGAACTAATTAACCCACAATCGGTCATATATACAAGATATGAGCTTTTATACAACGCTATTCTGGAAGAACAGGCGGTTTTTACTCTTTCACCGCCTTTGTATAATTCGATACCAACAAACGGGTTTATGCACTTCACTTCTTTGGGAGCAGGCGATCCCCTCAATAACCTAACGAACATCGAGAAAAAGACGTTCGACGCTCTATTCGCCCTTGTTATTTTGAATAGGGTATATGAAAAAACATCAGAATGGCCAATGGCCGCTTGGGACGAGTACTATGATGACGGAAACCCAATAACACTTAATTGGGAACTAGTCATATCTGGGCTGGCTTCAGTTTATACAAAGGGGCTTACGGCAATCAAGGGGCCAGCATTGTATACAACACAAGAGCTTATGGCAATCCCCAGAGAGGTAGGAGGCTATTAAAATGTCAGATTTTGAATTTGATGGATCTGATTTATCAAGCACTAAAAGTATCGTAGATAAAGTTGGTTCTCATTTTTATCCCAACGGAGAAGTAGTAATTAAAAATACTACGATGTCCAAACAACCGATGAAAGATAGAACGCTTAGGAGTGCAGACCCCGCAAAATTATTGCAAGGGGATGGTTTATTTAGGAATCCGGCTTTTGTAACCGCAGCCTATGCTCAATCAACACAATCCGCTTTGCATTCAATCATAGCATCTCGTGCGGAGATTGACGACGATGTTAAGATACCCGATCCAGACGATCCAACCAACTCAAAATATTTAACTGGCGCAGCAGCCCGTGCAGAAATAATGAAACAATCGGTTATAACAACCGGCCTAGCTCCTAGTGGATTTGAGGCGACGATCAAAGCCTTGAATGATACAGTTATAAATTCGACAACCTTAGACACTGGCTCTGGTGGCATGGTGGGCAGCAGCGACGGTACAACATATCCACATAGCCTCAGTGGTTACGCCGCAGAACCAAATGCGGAATCTTTTAATGGTGGCTCAAGACAAATTGCATTATTAGAAAACTTGACTGAATCAGAAAAACAAATTTACGCGACTAAAATAGCAGAATTAAATAAAAAAACTAATTTTGGCGGAAACATATACATGTTTCAAATTGATTTTGACAAAAATAAAGCACATCAACAGCTAAGTGGCTTAAGTTTTGGGCTTTATCAAGAAGGAACTTATTTTGATAACGGCCGTGGAGCCCCAATACCGCTAGCAAAAGAATATCTTGGCACTGGCACAAAAAATTGTCACGTATCCGCAGCTCTTCTTGAGCTTTTGTTGCAGTTGACAAATTCAATATATATCAAGGGCGGCCAAGGAACTGATAGAGGCATAATCGGGCCAAATTTTTCTGGCCTAACCGCAGAAAATAATTCCATTTCAGATCATTCGTTTGGAAGAGGATACGACATACACTCGGTAGGAACTGACGCTAGTACGTCAACAGATTTAGTTACAAACTTAGATTCCTATAGAAAAGGTTTGGATTTGCTTTTGTCTACGCTTCAAAAATTACCAAGAGAGCTGCATCCGGATTTGATTGTAGTGCACGATCAACTAGCCACTGAATTGGGTGTATTAGAAAAAGGTTTAGAAGACGCAAATTCGGCCGTAAGAGAAAAATATAAAGGACTTTCTCCATACGTTAATTTTGCTTGCGACTCAAGCCACAGGAATCACATCCACATAAGTTTCAGCGCAAAAAGAGCGGGGTCTTTTTTGACCCAGTCAGAATTGCGACCACTTTCAAGTAACAATGATTTTTATGGTAGCGTGGACAGAATTTCAGATACAAACTTTGACAAACTAAAAATAAATTATTTCAGTAAACCAGATGCAGCTCTTTCCCCAGATGAAATATACAAAATGTTGATTACAATCAATTTGTATAGTCCAGAAGTCGCTGCAATATTTGTTGGAATTGCAGAAAGAGAATCTAAGTTTAGACCAGGACAGTTGAATGAGAGTAGAAAAAGCAAAGATTTTTCTTTTGGTTTATTTCAAATCAATTTGCTTCCAGCGGCACATGGCTCAAAAACATTTTTTTTAAAATATCCAAATGATGAGAATGTATTGGGTTTTAAATTGGCGTATTCTCTCCAGGAGGGCCTATCAACATCTGAGCTTGCAAGCGCAGTTGAAACACGCAAAGCTACCAGATCAACGGTGGATCAAAGAATATTTATTCCATACAACCAAGCTTACGCACTTGCTGTTTGCGCTGACGATAAACGCGCTTATCAAAAAATAAAAAATAATCAACAGTTTGATAGCTATATTTTTGGGCCGTGGGGTGACTATAAAGGAACCTATGGCTTTATTAATAGAGTATATTTTTCTGTAATATCAGAGGTATATACTGCTAATGGCAACAAAATAGATTATTTAAAAAAATGGATTAGAGATAAATTTAAAGGAGACAAACCATTTCCGTATATTGAGGACTGGATGAACGGAGAATATTACGATGAAAATGTATAAGAAAGAGGAGCGTCATGCCCATCAATTATCCAAAATTTGATAAAAAAATTACCGATCAAATTGAAGACTCAAAATTTAAAGAAATTAAAAATAGACCTGGAACTGTTATGGGCTATAATTCTCACAACAATACTGCAACAGTTATGGTTGACGAGAAATACTCAAGCGTTGTGGGAAACATACTTCCCAATGTTCCGTGTCCGTTTACATACGGAATACAATCGGTAGCACCCTCTCCAGGAACAAGATGTCTTGTGGGTTTTAGGGACCAGCATGAAGAAGGTCCGTATATTATAATGTATTTTAATGAAATTCACTCACATAAAAATGTAAGAAATACGTCCGTAGATACTGGCGTTCCCAAGTACATGAGCTAACACCATGCCACAATATAACAACGAGGAGATATCGCAAAAACCAAATGTTTTTGATGAGGGTTTTGAACTCAAAAGAAGAAAAGAATTTTCCAATAGGGAAGTTGGAATAACCCATCCAGACAATAAGGGTTTCATAAGGATCGCAGACTCTGGAGAAATAGAGATTTTTGCCGCCCCAGGTATAGGTTTGATTTTAAATCCAAACACCAGAAGTGTTTCTATTATTGCAGACTCAATTAAATTTTTCTGCCGAGACGATGACGGATTAAGGTGGAACGGAAAGTCTTTTAATCCAGCATCGGATGTATATAATGAACCAGCTTTATTAAAAACAAACGATTTTTCAAATAATCCGGCATATTACAAATCGAATCATTTTTTAAACAATTTGGAACAATTTACCCAAACTCAAGAACAAAGCGCCATTACTATTATGGGTGAATATGGCTTAGGCTTGTCGTTGAAAAATGATTCTTTAAATACATCCGATTCAAACGGGCTTACGCTAGAGCAAAAAAATTTAATAAACGCCTATGCTAAAACGCACAGTGATTCGGAAGTTGTTTCATTGATTGATTTAATGTTAAATGGATATAGTTTTGAACAGGCTTTAGATAAAATTGAAAACAATGATTTAAATAACCCAGACAGTTTAGAGAATTTTCCATGGATAAAAAATGATTTGGACAAATAATGCCTGATTTTCACTTAGGATACGACGGAGATATCAAGTTGTCTAGCAACAAAGATATAGCTTTGATTCAAAACAAAGCGCAAAGAGACACGCAACAAATTTTTATTCGTTTAATGACAGAACCAAATGATTTTACGGTTTACCCAAGGCTTGGTTGCGACCTATCAATGCTTAGAGGTATGCCGCAGAGCGTGACAACTGGCGAAATAGGCAAAAGGATAATAAGACAAGCCTTGGAAAACGAAACTCAGGGGGGAATTTTCAAAGGAAGATCGATTTCCATAGACGCTGTTCCAACCTCCCCAACGGCGATTAGGTTTGATGTACATATTGAAGACAATTCAATAGAGCCAATTACCCTTTCTATAACTCAAGAAATTTAAATAGGAGCAAACAATGCCAATCGTGTATAGCAAAACAAAAACTGAAATCTTGGGTAGAATAATGAACTCATTAGAAAAAAATGCTGGCATTACCGCCACGTATCCTGGCTCAATAGCAAGAGCCTTTGCCGAATCAATCGCCGTTGAAGTAGGCGATTTATATGAGGCTTTAAAATTTAGTGTTGATCAGACTTCCATGGCCACAGCTTCGGGAAGATCCTTGGATCTTATTGGGGAACTCTATGGCGTCAGAAGAAAGGCGGTGTCTCCAGAGGTAGAACAGGATAGATTAAGTTATAATATTGAGTTTTACATCACGGCACCATCTGGCTCAGATATAGTTGTTCCAAAAAATACTTTAATTTATAACGACGTAACAGAATTTGCATCTAAACAATTTCAATACAAGCTAGTAGATTCGGTTACAATTATTGCGGGCACCACCAGGGCATATGGAAGAATTTCTCCTTCTTTTAACCAACAAAATTATACAGCCGCAAAAAATACTTTAACAAAACATAATTTTTCTTCATTGGATGGTTCGATAATTTTTTGTACGAATACCAAGGAGATTCATGCAATGCCGGGCATGGAAAGTGACGATTCATTCAGAAGAAGAATCGCTTTTTCCATAAAAGAAAAATCATATGGAACAGCTGAATCTATGCGATTGAACACACTTGCACTCCCTGGCGTTAGGGACGTGAGAATAAGAGAATCATCTTATGGGATGGGATCTTGTGATGTTATAGTTGTTCCAGAAAGTCAGACGATTAGCCCGTCTTTTGTTCAAAACGTGCTAGACAATATTTCGCCAAGAAAACCAGTCGGCATCAAACTCAATATAAGGATAGCAGAAAGAGTGCCGATTAACGTTTCCGCAAGCATTGTTCTCCCCCAGGGTTTGTCTGCGGCCGCAGTACTTGCTCTTGAAAATCAAGCAAAAATTTTTGTCAAAAGATATTTAAATTCATTTACCATTGGCGGAACATTGACATTTTCCGATATTGAATCACAGATAAGGGGATCTTCCGATTTTATTACGTCAGTGAATCTTCTTAGTTTGACGGCAAGAGGGCAAGAAATTCCAAAAGGCGCATTTACTCTTGCATCTGAAAGACAGTACATGATAGCTGGAACTGTTGATATTTTTTCTGTTATAATGTCTTCTACAGGATATTAGAACTGAAAGAGCGGTATATATGTCAGACAAGATTTTCCTTGTCACCAAAACGCACATAATTAAAGCAAAAAACATGAGACACGCAAGAGGCGTGCTTGACGGAGACGAGAATGTTCCGGGCTTAATTATGGCAGATAATTTTTTTACAAAAGAGATTGAAGAAGATGAAGCCTCTATGTATTTTGCAACAGGGCAAGAATCTTTTTATGATACTTTTGATGAAATAGAGGAAGAACAAACGGGTTTAAATAACAATATTAATTCATTGCAACGCCCAGAGCAAACAATCGCTTCTAATACAATAGATTTTCTTAGGTCTGAAAATAAAAGATTATCAAGATCAATAGACAAGTATAGGCACTCAAAAGCTGAAATCATAAACGCAATTTATGCTGCCGCATATGATGCTTTTGCTAACGCCAATATAATTGTCCCCAAAACAAAACAGATAATCAAGCGTGGGAGCGGCGACACAGAGGTCGCTGTTGCGGTGTTCTCTGATTGGCAACTGGGCAAATTAACCCCCGACTATAATTCCGATGTTTTAGCTGAAAGAATTGATATTTATACCGAAAAAATGCTTAAAATAGTTGACATGCAAAGAGCAGACCATCCTGTTGACACTCTTCATTTGTGGCTTTTGGGCGATATTGTTGAGGGTGAAGAAATTTTTCCAGGACAAAGTCACCTGCTAGACTCTGGTATTTATAGGCAAGTAGGGATAAACGGACCAGAAATTTTGTCAAAATTTATAATAACCGCATTAAAAACTTTTGATAAAATAAATGTTACGGGAGTAATAGGAAATCATGGTTCTGTTGGTGGACGAAACAGAAAAATGTATGATCCAGAATCAAATATGGACAGACTGCTTTATAAAATAATTAGTCTTATATTCAACAATGAACCAAGAGTAACTTTTAATATACCAGATGGTCGAGGCGAAAGACACTGGTATGCCGTTGATCAAATTGGTTCATATAAAAGTCTTCTTATTCACGGTGATCAAATGCCGTCACCAAATACGGTCACCTCTTACTATAGAAAGGTGATGGGCTGGAAAGATGGGGCCATCCCCGAAGAATTTGAAGATGTCTTTATGGGTCATTATCATCAGCAGTCAAAGATGACAATTGGCACATCAACCTTAAGAGTATCTGGTTCTCCGGAAAGCACAAATACTTATGCGCAGGAGTTTTATAACTCTATGTGCAGACCGTCGCAACACCTAATGTTCATTCATCCAGTTAATGGGGTTACTTCAGAATATTCAATTTGGCTTGATAACTAAATTTAGGATAGGTAAATGAAAACTTATTTTTTAGCTTTAAATAAAAATGACTTTAATATAAGTGCCAATACCTGGACCTCTAACATCATTGATATTTATTCAAATAGATTTTACACAAATTACTCAACTGTTAGATCAGCAAACGGTTTAAATGAAATTGGTGACAGAACTTTTGTTGGAACCCAAATTTTACAAAATGCAACGCCGTCGATAAATGGATCGGAAAAAGTAACAAATTATGGAGAAATTAAATTAGATACGGATTCCCGGAATTTTTCAAATTTTTCAATCCAATCAAGAAGCTCAAGATAATTATTATATATTTGATTTTGATAATTCTTCTCCATATTGGAAACTTGACCCAAATTATCAAATCAATCCTTTTTATAGATTTGTAGACACTTCAAGCCGCGCAGACATAATAGGCTACAAGCACGCAATAAACAATTTACCTGGTTCAGAAACTCCAAAAATAGAAATACAAATTTTATGTTCTGACAACCCCAATTCAAAAACGTCAGAATGGCAACAAATTGCCGCAGTAAATCAAAACACTTCTCTTTTATTTTTAAAGGGAGTTAAAAGATATGTTAAGTTTATTGTCAGTTTTTTTTCCTCATCTTCTTTAAGTAATATTAATTTTTTACTATTAGTACAAATTCAAATACAAAATATTATAGATCCAATTATTTCGGATCACACAAGAAGCGTACTAGACAGGTTCCCTTCTTGGACTAAAATATATTCTGATTCCCTAGAAAGATCAACGCCAGAATTAGCACTTCCGCAAACAACAGCAGGAAAATTTGTCAACGCTCTTCTGGGAGATGATTTAGATCAAATCGACGCACTTATATCTAGGATTGAAATAGATTCCTTTATTGATTCCGCTGACAAAAACGAAAAAGCGTGGATTTATTTGTGTGCGCCGGTTGCCCCAGCTTTTATAAAAGTTCTAGGAGATAACGTAGAGCTTGCAAGAGTTTCAACAATGAAAGAATTGTTGGAGCACAGAACGACAGATTATGTTTTCTTTTATAATTTTACAACAGGTCAGTTGTTTACTTTGAGAAAATTCAATGTATTGTCAATTGACAACGCTATACAAAAATCAATCCCAACTCAGGTTTTAAATAGTTTTGATGAATTTGGGCTTAGAGTTGGTTTGCAAAGACTATATCTTGAATCCAATGATTCTTTTGCAAAAAGAATTCTTGATGTCAGCAAAAATCCACCCGCAATCAACGAAGAGGGATTGAAGCTTACATTAAGAAGGGAGCTTGACATATGGAGGGCGTTTGGGGCCACGCCAGATTCTAATTATCAAGGGGCTACACCGGAAATTATAGAAATATTTGACATGAATACCATGTCCAAGTATTTTTCAAAACAAGGAATTCCAACAAAAAGTTTTTATGATTTTGTTGATTATATCAATATCAATTATCCAACAAATTTAGGCTATATTCAATGGGGAGAGGCATATTGGGACTACGCTGGTCAAAAATCTGAAGGCGTTTCGTGCATCCCACAAATAACAGATGCAGCCACCCCAAGTTCTTATATTGATATTTTTCAGCCCGGGGTTGGGGATTTTGAAGACGCTAAAATAAAATTAGAAAAAATTAATAAAGACATAGCCCAATACTCATTTGGTATCAAAGTTCATGGAATTAAATACGATGATTATCAAAACGCTTATGAACCAATTAAAATTCAACATGATAGCTATTTGTCATATTTGGAAGAATATGTAGACAATTCTGCGGCAACGGTAAATTATGATGTATTTTTAAAATTAGGTTTGCATGGGGACGTATTCAACAATACCGTTTATAAAGCTCAATACAAAGATGTAACAAAAAACTTGCACGCACCAGGGTCATCCGAAGAATACATTGTCAGACCGATATTCAATCCTTCGGGATTTACAACAGGAGAATCAATTTATTATAACAGCGGCGGCACTCCGTATACCAACACCTTTAATGTGTCCGCAACTGAATCATATTCTTTTAGCGAAATACCGCTTTACGCCGTGAATGAAGCCACAATTAGTTTTGTCGATAGCACTAACTATCTTGGTTCAACTGGCGACTATGGGTTTATTGGTTTCGTTGACGCAACTCCAACTCAAAAAATTGATTCAATCAATAAAACTATTGTAAAAACAGCAGCTCAAATTAACGACTCTCCATACGCAACGCGTTTAAAAATTGGTTCAAAAATATACGATCCCTTAAAAACAAGAGTTTTAAATACTCCGAAAGTAAGATCAGACAGATTTGGTCTTGTCATTAATAAAAACAGCAAAATAGATTCTACCAGCCCTATAATATTTACGCCTCAAGACATTCTTAAAAATATTATTATTCCCCAAAACGCTACTCCTTTATATGTTCATATAGATAATGTTGTAGAAGATTCATACGACGTAGATCATTCTTCGGGATATTATTCCGGATACGGCGGCGTGTCTTTGAATAGAGATACGAACGAATATCATCTTTTGTCTGCAAGTCCAAATATTATTTTTAGTTTTGTTAATCCCAATTTTGCAACACCGGAACAAATGCCGAACTATTATAGCACCCAGGTTGGTCCTGGGTCCGGTTCGACTCCACTGTATTATTTTAGGGATATAAAATTTCCATACAACGCCACTCCAGATTATTTGAAAATATCTTCAGGTGACAGTTCTGATTATCCTTTTGATTCTCTCAAATGGGAACCATTTACAGCTGATTATCAATCAAATATTAATTTTTATATTGGCAGTAACGGTGTAGTGCAAGAATATTCAGCGACAAATTATGACCTTCTCAATACGCAATACAATCTAGTGATTGGACCATTGGATTTTGAAAGATCAGATTTTGGCCTTGGCGCCTACGCATCGAGCGACTATTTAATTATTAATAATATCGAAGTGTTGAATGAGAATGACGAAGTTGTTGTGGAATATTTGCCGTGGCATGATACGTTCAATATAGGCATTGATTCGTCTCTAAATTACCTAGATGAATCATCTGATCAATATATTATTAAAGGCGTCTATTTTAAGGCACATCTAAACCCAAAAACTGAATATCATATAAGCCCGTCAATAAATACTGGATGGTATTTCCAAAACGGGAAAGTTAAATATATATATTCCAATCCTAAATTCAAGAAAGCCCTCAATACTAACTCAATTGTGCTGGACTCAATCGCCAGACAAGGCGCTCCAATTATAGTTACTGTTGCAAACGCTGTTACTGGAAGCACAGTAAATTACACCCAGGTGGCTTTTGCAGACGAAGCCACCCCAACGGTTTATAGCCCTTATAATGTTGAATATATAAACCCGACTTTTCAAAATTATTTATCACTCGCTTATTCAAATGTATTCGACCTAAAAGTTGTAGATCAATTTACTGGGCAAACAATTTTGGATTCAAAACAATATGACGCCAATATTATTGACCACACAAACTCCTCTACTCCTGTCTTTGATGTTGGCAAAGAATACAAAGTGTCTTATAGGGTTAAAAATACTTTCAACGTAGACAATGAACATTATAATTCATTGGACAATTCCTATAGGTCGGTTGTAAAACTTTTGACTACACCAAACTATAGTTACGAAACTAAAGTATATTATGAGGGTAACGTTTTTGACGAAGACTACTTGATTGAGGATATGTATCTTAACCCGATGCTTTCTCCCTTAGACGAAGGATTCGTTTATCTATCCCATTTGTCGTACCCGTTTGCAAAAATAGAAGCGCAACTTTCTCCAAATCAAGTCATTCAAGGGAATAAAAATTTTATGGCTTTAAACATTTGGACAAAAGACGCAAACGAAAATCCTAAACCTTCTGTGCCAATAAACATCAACGCACCAGGCGCTCAAGCTACCCCCTCGTCTGTGCTAACAAATTCAGACGGATATTCAAAAGCGTATATTAAGTACACAAATGCTGCGATCGAAAAACCAATTTTAAATCATGTTTATCTATCGGATAATCAAAACCAACAATCAGCAACTGTTTCGTATTTAGTCGTGCCAAAAATAGACAACACCAAGAAACTTTCTGCGGAAGTTGCTAAAAAAGTCATAAATGCAGACGGAGAAGAGAAACAAAATATTTATGGAAACGCAACACCCAACGCAATAGTTTATTGGAGAAAAGCTCGTTCGCTTTATGAAGCTTTAAAGCTTCCGTACAGTACTTCTTCAGACACCCCAAATCAGTATTTAAAATCTGGTCAAGTCAAAGCAGACAGTAGTGGTAACTTTAAAATTGGACCGTATATAGCTCAAAACGACGCCACTCCCGGATATTGGTTTACAGTTGTAGACAGTAGCTTTAATAGCGCTCCTCAGACAAATCCCGTTACTATAGTTGGGGATATAGTTTACTGGTATGAAAGATACGACGTCAATCAATCAAACTCTTCTGAGCCGGTTTTAAATTCAATTCAAACCGATGTTGAGGCACATAATCATTACCTTACAGACCCAGTATTTAAAAAAGATCAACATACAAATCAAGTATATTACGAATCAACACAAGAAACTTCGTGGAATTTACCGTTATGGTACCCAATTAGTAGATATTCTCAATATCAAATGGGACTACTGGGTTCGACCCCGTATGTTGTGGACACGTATAACAATTTAAGACCAGATTACGAAGAGGAATAATGTGGAACAGTTTGTTAATTTAACTGACGATCAAAAAGAATTTGCAATTAAAAAAGGAAAAACGTTACCTTCCGACGCCGTAAATCTTCGGATGGTATTCAACCAATGGGGTCAGTCCACAGGATCATTTATCCGTTATAGATACGTCAAATTTAATAAGAGAAAACTTTAATGCCACGACGGCAACAAAAGACAATGCCGTAATGTACGCAGACGAGTTCGGCGTGCTCAGATATGCCAAAACAAACTCAGAAACTTTTCAAAGCAAACATTCTCCAATAGTCAAAAATTCAGAAGTTTCAATTACAAATCATGTAATCACGAACTCAAATGAGCCTATTGATAGAAATTATTCAAACAAAATTAATGATTTTGAAATTAAATGTTTTGCGTACAGCTTTTATGTAAGTAGATATTTTACAATACTCCCCACAAATGCAGCAACCTATAATGGAATAGGAAATTCTTTAAAAATTATAGATCCAGAAAAATATAATATTAGAGTAATAAATTCATCTGGTGATCAACACATAGACGAATATGGTGTAAATAAATATGAAATTTACATTGAGAGATATGAAAACGAACTGCCTACAATTTCTTCTAGAAATTACTACAGAATAATAGTTGCCCTAGATCAACCAGATCCGGTCGGTTTGCAATTGGTTTACGACAAGTTTGAAAGGACTTCGGATGGAATTCCTCACAGCCAATTTTTAAATTATCGAGAATACATTAATGCAATGCCACTCTACTCATACGTGGTTGAAGAATCGGAGGTAATTGATCCTTCTTCTGTCGATAAAAAAGTTTATTCAACACAACTGTTTTCCCACAAAGAAAACAAGCTGCTTAAGCAGGCGCCAAATGATGAGGGGTGGAAAATAGTTACCCCAATAAAAGCCATACAAGATCCAAGAACATTTCAAAATTTTAACTGGAGATTGGTAGCAAAAATAAAATATGACTTTAGCACCATAAAAGATATTCATCAAAATACAGAAAGAGCTGTTCTTAATGTCGCCGTGTTATATTCCGGCCTTATTGAAAACATGCACAATCCGTATATTTTTGCAAACCTAGAAGAATCAGTAATAAACCAACAAAATTTCTTGTTTGAAAATCCATTAAGTCCAACGGGATCAAATAAAACGCAACGTCAATATTGGGCTCTTAACATTGACGAATTTATTAGCACTACCATAACAAATGTTAACGTAGATCCGTTTGGGTATGACTTCGTTGTTTGGACACCAAACCAAACAATAACCAGCTCTCAAAAAAGGGCGCTAGACATGCTTTTGGAAAATGGTGTTTCAGTATTTATCGACTGTTCAATGCTTGATCAAACTTCTCTTTCCTCTTCTGGTTTATCAAATTTTGATTATTCTTTAAATTCAATATCCAAAACTACTGGATATATTAACATAGTTGAAGAATATGAAGAGGGAGACGATTATCTCAATGGCTGGGATTTAACGGAATACCAAGAAAAGGACTCGTATAAAAATCACAATGTTTTTGGTAGCAGAACAAATTTGCTAAACAACAGAAATGTTAATCCAATTAGGGTTTTTGATAAAGATGTTGAATCATCAGACGGTTCAGCGCAATCAATAGTTTCTATTGTTGATGGTTCTAAAAAATATACCGCAATGCTTAGAGACAAATACAATACTGCTTCTGAGTTTTCTTCATTTGCAATCCTATGTCTTAATCCATTTTTGAGCTATATCAATGACAACTATGGGACTAGCGGCTTGGGAGTGTCGGGGTCTAACAATGGAAGTGTGAACGCATTTCCGGTCGGTGTGGTTGGGGATCAAACCACATTTTTAAGCGCAGCTGTGCTTGGCCCAAATAAATTATTTTACAATATATTGACTGAGGCAAATAAAAATAAAGTTAACAGCAGAACTAAATTTTCCAATAATTCAACTATTGTTTGGCACGTTTCGCCGTGGAGAAACAGCTGGACAATTAACGGTTTGAGAAAAGATGGACAAGTTACCGTTTTGTTTGATGATGAAAAAAAAGAATTCAAGTTTAGCGATAAACAAAGAAGAACTACCGACATTGAGATTGCGGTATATGATCCAAAATTTTGTAGAGAATTAGTTCCGTCAATTGGAGAACTTTTGATCAACGACTTTGAGGCGACCTCGATCGAGCAAGACGCGGCATCTATAATAAACGCCGACTACAGCAATGTTGATTTCTATATAGAATGTACCAATGATAACGTGGCATTTTTGGATTTTTATCGAATTGAAAACAAAGATTATTTGTTTGGGGAAACAAAAACAACCTATAATATATTCAAATTAGATGATTCAACTAAACCACTCCTTGCCGACGGAGCGCTCACCCTAGACGCGTACTCAACCGTAATATCAAGACAATTTAATATAGAATCAATTTATTATCCGTATATCGTACTTGACTACAACGATACTTCTGTTGGATATCAAAGCTTAGGTAAATCTGTTATAAAGACGCCAAAAGAATATCTGCCGGGTAGTCAATTCGTAAAAGACTATGATTTTGATTTTAAAACTCAAATATTTGTAACCCAAACAAAAACTAACCGAAATACTTTCAAGGTCCACTGGACCACTCCTTTCAGCACCCCCTTGAATGCAACGGTGGGAAACATAAGTTACATCAGCAAAAGAGGCAGCGAAGCTATCCCTGATGGCGTTACTTCTATATCCGTTCAACAGGCGAGGGATGAAAATCCAATTGTAATATCTAATACAAATTCTCCTTTTCATAAATATAGATATCCAACAAACATTTATTCTTTGACAGATATTCAATCCCTAAAACCGGTTGATAGAGCAAGTCCGAGAAATAGTTTCCACTACACTTTCGACATCCCAAGATCTAAAAGATGGGATGAATACATGGTCGGAAAAAATACGACATCCACATCCACATCCACATCCATTGGTTCCACCGGATCCACATCTACAACATCGGCCATAGTCGTTCTACCAAAAGATTTTTCTAAATTTAATCAATCGGACGATACATGGACTGGATCTATAACCCCAAATCAATGGAATTTTAGCGATAAAGCGAAGCCACCTCAGCGGTGAAAAAAATAGAATCAATAATTATTTAAAAAAACTTGACTGGGGAAACTTTGCAAAAAACCAGAATACTCTTTATTGGTTTCATTTAAAAGATCCACACTCTAATTTACCTTCATTATCAAGGGGCATGATTCATCCGGATGAAGTAGCAACGCTTAAAAAGAAATGGGAATTTTTTGAATTTTATCAAATTCCAGGAGTTGATAGCATCCAGTTTCACACTTTAAAAAATCAGATAATAAATAGCCCAATGGGTCCTGTCGTCGCTGTGGGGTTGGGCCCAATACGTCAATCAACAAAAGAAGAAAAAATAGAAGTACTGCGTAGCATTTATAAAAATTCTTTAAAAATAAAAGATATAATATCATCGAAGCTTGCACAAAAGGGAATTGTTCTTGAAACAATTTTTAAGAATTTTGATAAAGAAAAAACTGGAAAAGATTTTTTTCAACAACAATTAAATCATTTTCTTGATCCTTGGTTTGTATGGGAACCTGTTGCACAACGAGAACCGTCCACTAACAAACCTCCCGGTAGCGGTAGTGGTAGCGGCAGCGGCAGCGGCAGTGGTAGCGGCACAGGCGCAAACCCTGTACAAAATAATTATGTATATTACATACAATATACTCTTAAATTAAATAATTATTCTGTTAACGTTGATGGAAGTTATGGAAACCAAACCGCAAGCGCTGTAACAAAATATCAAGCCGACAAAAAATTGAACCCTTTTAGAAACGAAGGAATTGTTGATTCCGAAACTAAAGCATGCATGGCAATATATTGGCTTGATTTGTATAAAAACAACAAAGCAAAATTTGAAAAACTTCAAAAAGAAGCCCCAGAACAAGCCAAACCGTATATCGAAAATGCGCTCAAGTATTCGGATATTGCCGTAGTTTGCAACGCATCATCTTCAGATGAATATAGAAGAATAAGTTATACAGGAATTCCCGGACCAACCACAATTCAAGATTTTATAGTCGTTGAAGTTCCGCAGCTGAAACAACAATCGGGAGAATCTTTTGCATGGCAAGAACTATTAGCTGTTGAAATTAAAGCGGGGGGATGGTCTTTGGGCGTACAGCAAATATTTTTGTACGAGCAAGATTTAGCGGCTTCTGCACATAGTATCCCGCAATTTGCCGGATCCACAATCGATCGTGATCCCGATTGGAATGGTCCCGGGCCTGGACCGTCTGCGGCCAAGGCTGGTCCGTCAAACATAGTGCCAGTATTGAAGTCTTTGTCGCCCAATACTTCCATTTCAGTGCCAATCGCGGACAGAAGAAAAATTCAATACATTATGATTGAGGTTGTTGGAAAATCCATAAATGACGGGGTTCACGGTCCCAACGCAGAAGGTTTTTCCATACAAGATATTTCATTCAAAATAAGAACGCCTGGTACGCCAATAGCTGCAGTCCCACCACAAACTACAGTTATTGACGGAGTAAGCGCACAAGCAAGGGCTACCGGGGTTATATCCGGTGAAACCTTTTTAGATTCTGGAGATTATGGGGTTTTTAGTTTGGGAACTATCGCAAAAGCAATTTCTTCCGCCTCTAGAACCAAAGTGACCCAGATAAAAATTGATCAAATATCGATGAAAGTAGTGCCCATAGTTGATGATAAACCGTTAATCGACGATGAAGGTAATCCGGTAGAAAAAAAATTCTCTAAATCTTTTAACAAGATTGTTTATTCAAGTAGCATCAATGATATAAATGATGAATATAATTGGGAGGAAGATGAGTCAACGATTGTTGTTTCTCCCCTTTCAGGGGGGGCTTCTATTGAAGGTGTTAATCTAAGCATATCTAAAGTTGAAAAAATTTCTCCTACCGAAAGCAAAAATCTTACCAGTTCCGAAATCGCTTCACAATTTACAATTTTAACAAACAGAGCGCCGCAATATTTAATTGTAACAACAAATGGAATAGAGGTAATATCTGATGAATTCTCGGAAGAATATTCAGTTGATAATTTCTATCTTGCAGACGCGGATATAACCAGCTTAAAATCAAAACAAAACATTAAATTGTCGGTCAATGCAAAAGACGGTATCGTGGTATTAACAGACGCTTTGGGTAATCCAACAGGAATGCCAGATTTTTCTAAATTTATTATGCCAAACGTAGAAACGTCTTTTGGCAACACAATAGTTAAGTGGGATCTCAAAGACAAAAACGGTACGTTGACAGCTCCGCCCGACGGATTACAATGGGGTTTTTACAATATTAGAACAAAACAATTTTTAGGGATTAAACTATCTTATCAATATTATTTAAGAAATAAACGAGACATTTACATTGCCGTCCATGCGTATGATGCCGACAGAGATGCCTCAACTTTGGAAAATATTATCGGTTTAGAAAATCGTGTTGGGACACTTTCTGAATTTTCTTTTCCAGCAAAAAACATTTGCCCACTTTACCTAGTGCGCGTAAGTAGTAGGCCAAAAATTTATTTATCGACTCCTCCAAAAGATTTGTCAAAATTTGATCAATGGTTTGTTAATTTAAGCAGGGGTAGATTCTACAAAAAGATAGAAATACCCATAAATTATCCTTTTTATGATTGGAAAAAAAATTATAAAGGCAAAGAATTGCGTTGTTTTTACGATACTACAAGAATAGAAATACCATCTTCTCCAATATTTGGGTCTGGTTATTACGACATTATGGAAGAAAATCCAATTGTATTGTCAGAGAATGAAATTCAAGTTAGACATGGATCTTTTTACGTCAGCCAAGTTCAAACAAACGTCACCGCAATTAATAAAAAATACACTGATGCAAGTCCGATAAAACCGTGGATTGATATTTATATACAAAATTCAAAAAAACAATTTGAACTGATTGACGACGATATGATTAAAAATTTTGATAAACATACCGGAAGAATTTTCTTTGAAAAAGAAATAGTACCATCAGATCCTCAAAAAATTAAAGTAAATTACGTTGTTAAAAATCCGAATATTATGCTTTACAACATACAAGGCAATGAAATACCCCTAAACCCTTACTCTAACTTTTCTGGATTAGGTTGTTTTACTGTCGCCAATGCAGGCGGAGACCAAGTAATTTTACAAGCGTTTAAAAATGTTAGTGCAGGCCTGGCGTCAATGAAGGTTGCGGGGTTGTCAAAAATGTATTTCTATATTCTTCCAACTACCGTAGAAGAGCTTGTGGATGGAGAATATGTCAATGTATCCGATTATCAAGAGCCCAACAGTATTGTTGACTACTCGTTTAATACAGATATCTTCAACAACACAAATTTATTTAATCCTTTTGCTCTTTATATTGGCGCCGTTATTGTTAATAATCTGTACAATATTAACAATGTAGAGATAAACGATCTTAGAGTGAAGGGCGGTGGCATAGCGCCCGATGTTTCGATGCGCGAAGAATCAGAAGCTAATGTAAGCATACTTTCATTTAACGATATTCAATCCGGAAGAGGAAAAATATACCCAAATGGCGGATATGTTATAGTGCAAATACCCGATAAAGTTAGGAAGAACTTTCAAAATGTTAACGATATTTACGATATAGTGAGATCTAACTTAACTGCAGGAGTAGCTTTTGACATTCAGGATATGAATGGAAACGATTGGAGAGCTCTCTAATGTTGATGGAACTAAGCGATCATATTTCGTCTTTTACGAGACAAACCACAAGAACGATACAATCAGTATTGTCAGAATCTAAACTAGAAAAAATTGAAATAGGCAGGTTGATAGACAAAATATCCAGCTTTGCTGGACCGTCCGACTATATCCCAAGTTTGGTTTCAAGCATGAACATCATTCAGAGACAGCCAATTGTTGATTTGTTTAGGGATATGGATCTTAGGATTAAAACAAACTATGATATATCGCAATCTTTGGCGATGTTAAAATATTCAATGTCAACTATTTTTTCTGGAGAAATACAAAAAATCGAAAAAGATATTTTGTACCTAGAATCATATATTAATAATTGGTCATTTTTGTCTGGAGAAGATGATTTATATAATTATAATTTTGTAGAAAACTTTAATAATACATTAAACTCTAATTTGTTTGATTCAAATCAATTTCAATACCCTGACAGAACGGGAGTGCCGTTTAGCGCGATTGAAAATGCAATAGTTGATCCTATGACCGGTAGTTTGCAGTTTTCTTCGGGCCAATCTGAAACGGCAATAGACAATTTCAAAGATAATATTAAAGAAATAAAATACTATACAAATTTTTCGTCCGAATATATTTCAAGCAGTACTAACATTGAAAATATTTTTGATAATTTTTCTAACAAAACATGGAATTTAACAATAAAATCTCCGTTCAGGATTAAAGAATCTATTTTTGATAGAGCAGATTTTGGGCAGTATAAAAAACCTTCACAATTCGATGATTCCGCACAAGTCGCTGTTGAAATTATATTAAATAATGAAATTAATGTATCTAAAATTAACATAAATCCAAACGTAACAAAAGGCTTATACCTTATGCTGGCAGCTGTTGATTCCGGGCCAAGCAGTAGTCCAAACTCATCAGCGCAAAACAGTTCTCAAAAAAATATTATTTTAGATAAACCAGTTTACATTGACAAAAGTTTCGATTTGACTCTTTCGGGCAACACCTTAATCAAATCTATTATGTTGTTTTTTGCGCAAAAAGAATATGTTAGAACAAAAATAACCCCAATTCAATCAGAAGTCAATGCAAAAATGGTTAATGAATTTGCAAAACAAATTCGTCAAGACAGAAAAAAAAGACATGATACTCTTCAGGATATGGTTATAAAATTTTTTATTAAGGATTACGCAAAAGATTATATTTTAAAAAATAAAAGATTATACGATTACGATTATACGTATTATTATCCAACAGATTTATCTAAAAAAAGTGTTGGAGTTTTAAAACAGATTAAAAATAATCAATATTATTCCGATCTAGATTCTTACAATAAATTTAAAAATACTACAATATTATCTAACTTAATATTTTCAATAGTATCTTATTCTATTGGGGCAAATATAAGGGCCTCTATAAAAAACACATATATAGAATCAAACCTAAGAGACCTTAACAAACCAATGTCGACATTTGCATCTGGCGGAATTGCACCATTGGCGGATTCAAACAATATTGCAAAAAATATTCATTTTATTGAAGAGTCTTTTAGCTCCATAGATAAAACAAATGTAGTAGATGTTTTAAATAACATCGAGATACAAAATCAATATGAGTATATGTTTTCATTAAAAAACATAGTAATATTTGAGAATACAACAAATATCGCTGTTATTCCAAGAAGATCAGTTTACGTAAGCAAACGCATCTCCGTGCCAGGAACACCACTCAATGTAAAAATGATGGCAAATTACTTTTCTGAATTATCAATAACTGACTCGAGCACATCCTTCGATGAAACATCGGCTGAATTTAGCGTTTCCATAAAAGATAATCCAATATTGGAGAATGATTGGATTCCGATCATGCCGTTTAATGATTCAACTATAAAAACAGAAATACTTTTCCCCAATTTAAAAGGAGAAGCTGCGTTAAGATTTCTTCCAAATTTAGAGTCAATTAATCTTTATGAATTTGGCATTAGAAGAGATCCTCATACGTTTATAGTCAATGGCAAAAACATAACAATCTTAAACCACAAATCAGTACTCGACGCTTACACCGTATCTTATCTACCGAACAATGAAAAGGCGTGCAAGGAAATATCGCTTTTTTCAAGATCTTTGGCAAATCCAATACTAACCGCCGCAAGCACCAATGGTTTTAACGGAGAAATATTTGAGAAAACAGATTTTGGCAATAGAGTTCAGCTGCTACATAACCCCCACGTAGACTATGGAAAATTTGCAAACGCCAGATATTCGCCCGTAAACGGCACGATCACCACGTCTAATAGTTCTTTTGGCAACTTCGACTACTCATCTTATTCCCCTGTCAAAGTCGTGCTAGATGACGGGGATGTGGCTATCAATCTCACGAATTATATTCTTGATAGCTCCAAAAAAGAGTCTTTTTATAAGACAGATTTACTATTGTTCATACACAATGGTCGAAGCCTTTTGTTTAATCAATCAATAGATTTGCCATTCAGAGTACTGTATCATCATGTCGCCGACATATTTAGATACAGGGTAGTGCTTAGAAACCTAAATTCTTCTTTAAGCAATTATTCTATAGATAGACTGTTGTTTAAATTTTCTATAGAATCCCAGGACAGCATTGTAAACACATTCATTAAATACGATAATAAATACAAAACTCAAATAGAATAGGCATTATATGGCTCAATTATCAACAGACACATTGGTATATTCGCAAATAATTATGCGCGTTCAAAATTTTATCACCGAATATTTAATCAAAAAAAATTTAGAACCAGATAAATTTAATCAAGAATATCAAAAATTATTGTTAGAAATACATAAAAAAGTTGGCGGTACTTCTTTTGATATCAATTTATTCGAAAAAGGAAGCATTCCTAACTCGGCAATTTTTAATGAAATGATATCCTTAATGTCAAAAGATTTAAACATTATGACTCATCAATTAGAGACGATGTCGGCAAGTCACATCAATACTTTTAATATGATTTCAAATCAATTAGAATCAGAAAAAAATTTCATATCCAGGATAAAATCAAAGATAAATGTTCTTGAAATGTATTCTGAAAATTTTTCGCCCGATATTTTATATTTTGGAGATTCTTTTAATGATTTATCAAAAGTTGACGCCAAAAAAATAAAAGCCGGATTGATACCAGAAATATCAGACGGTTATGCGACTCTACCTAAAATTACTAGCAAAAAAAGCAACGGTAGTATTAATATTGTAAATCAAAATTACAATGAAAATACATCAACAGAGGTACCGTTTGCTGGAACATCAAATGGTTTGAAGGGAAATCATTTCCTATTCTATAAAGACGTAAATCAAAGTCAATTTCTTTACGAAAAAGACTCCAGTATTTTGCGATCAACATTATCAGCAATAGTAGACAACAGTCCAGCTACGTATTTTGAATACGAGGCTATAAATGTATTGGCGGCAAATTATACCAGCAGGCCAGAGTACGAATTTCAATACTTTAATGGATCTCAATACATTAATTGGGGCAAATTTGATACGTCAAAACCATTAAAATTAACATTAGAGTTTTCAACACAAAGTAAATCTGGAGAAAAAATTAATTATATCTCCATAGTGCCGTTTTTTGGCTACGATATTCAAGGGGCAAACGCCCTCATTGAGAACATCAAAGTAACTTCTATCAAACTTTATGATGAGAATAAAAATGTAACCAAAGAACTTATTAATAAAGGCCCTGTTTATATAGCCTCTGATTTGTCTAAGAAAAATCTTAAAAATTATCAAAATTTTTTCTATAAAAAAGGTGTCTTCAGATTTGAAGAACAACATGTTAACAGAGTTTATATTACTTTTGAGCAGGATGAATTCAAAGATACTGTAATAAAACACGCATACTGGACTCCGTACGAGTTAAATTCAACAGCAAAATGGAATAATCAGGTTCATTTTCAGCCAGAGGCCGCATTGAGCGCAAAAGCAAAAAATATTGTTTGGGATAAAACGACTTTGGTCCCGAACATTAATCGACCAACAGAGTTAAAGTCATCAGGAGCTGATACAAAACAAGTTTTGGTCACATACAACAATCAGGTGGCCGGAGAAACAAAATATCAGTTGAAAATAACCGCTAACAAAAAAGATTTTTTTTGGTATAAAAAAGAGTTAGATTTAAATATAGATTTATTCACAATCAAAGAGAACTCAATCGGTTTTGTTTCCCAAGAATTGTTGATTGCAAACAGGGATCGAATCATTAACGCAAATTATCCGTCGGCGTGTGTTTTAATTGATCCGTCGTTGACTAATTCAGTAAATAGCTTAAAAATAAAAATGAATGCTATTTCAGTCGCATCAAATTTGGCAACCCTGACTACGCAAAATCCTCATCAATTAAAAGTTGGAGACAAGATATACATTAGGGATAGATGGACTTCGGTGGATATTCTTGGAATCTTTACAATCACAGAAGTTGTAAATGCGACTAATATAAAATTTGCAGTCGGATCATCCGCTGTTTCAACACTTGCATCGACAGACATATCGGACAATTTTGGCCTCTGTTTCAAGGTCATAGATTCTGCAACTGCTAATAATACTTCTGTGGAAAAATATAATGATGCTGTTAATAAAACTACAAGAGTTCAATTAGTTTTAAAAAGAAATTTTGAAGAATTGAAAGCTCAACGAGCAAGCATAGGTATAAGAGATATTTCTTTTGGTGGGGAGACTTTTCAAGAGTCCGCAGAAATAATTTCTAAACCATTCTTTGTAACCGGCAACCTTAATATGGTTACACTTTATGCAGCGGATTTTCTTGAAAATCAAAAAAACGCTGGGTCAAACATACTATATTTTATCAGCGTTGATGGTGGGGTTAACTTTTATCCAATACAGCCAGTAGAAAGAAATTACACGGGAATTCATGAAGTTTTATCGTTTAATCAAAATCTTTCTGATGATATACAAATACCTCAAATTAGGTATTTAAATAAAGGCACTGATCCTGGAATTCCAAATCCAATCAATTCTATTATAATTAAAATTCAAATGAGAAAAGACAAGACAACAAATAACACGCCAATACTGTATTACTATAAAATTGGAGCTAGGTTTAGATAATTATGTCAATAGCAAATATACAAAAAAGAAGATTTCTTGAAACCATATACAAGATATACTACTCCTTGGGCAGTGAGCCTTCCAGGCAGGAAATTTCTTCAATATATGGTAGATACTTTTCAAGGTTCAAACCCGGTCAACCGATCCCGGTGCCATTTTCTGATTTAAATTCAAGCCTAGAAATAGACATAGAAAAACTTAATAGAGTCTTTTTGCATAATGGATTTAATTTAGATGTTTTGTATGAAAATTATTATGAAGAAACAGAAGAACTATATAGTTTGATATCTGCATTTAAATTTAAAATAGAAGATCTTAAATCCAGAAGAGCTGAATTAGAAAAAACAGTTGATGATTTTTTGTTTAGTATTAACAATACTGGTGGGTATTATTTTTCTTTTACAGAAGCTTTTAACAATACAAATAATACCGATTTAAACAATACAACGGTGGTCGTGGATACTTCCGCAAGAAAAGCAACTCTGCCAAAAGAAACTTCGGGGCTATTCAATTATGTGGGCAATGTTCTCAACAAGGTCTCTAATGCAACAGCCGATGTTTATTTTAATGGCGTAACAAAAATATCTGAAAAATCAATAGATATTTCCAACGCATTTAATGGATTAAATAACAGCGAATGGTCAATGCAATATGAGTCTAACTCGATTGGCGTATGCACATTAAAGATTTCTATTCCTGTTACATTGTATAATTCGGAAACTCCTGGAATTTCTGTTGTAGAAGGTAAAATTAATTCAAAAAAACCAGTCGAAACAAGTCTTTTGGTTATTGATCCAGTTGATAAAAATAAATCATTGTTTTTTACAAAAGATAGTTCAAGCGATTATGACAATTTTTCTTTTAATTTTACAACAAAAAAAAGTTCTATGATTGAACTTTATTTAACAAAAATTGAACCAGATTTCTTTTCAACAAAAAACAATCAGGCAATATATGTATATGATTTTAGGATTGATGAGTTAATTATCACCGCGCCATATTACAGTTCTTCCGGAATCTATGTAAGTAAATCTTTGGGCTTGCCCAACAATCAAAATCCCAATCTCGCTATAGACAAAATTGTTTTTGATGTAGATCAGCAAATTCCTTCCGGAACATCGATCAACTACTACATTGCCGCAGACAACAATTTTGGAACAGACATTAATCAATTCAATTGGATTTCTATATCCCCCGCTTCGGAAAAAAATGCAAGTTATCCAAGCACGGTAGATTTCAGGGGAACCAAACTGGTTAAGTCTAATTTGGTAAAAACCGAAACAAGTTCTATCGAATCTACTTTTAGTTCTGTCGTGCAAATTCCTAGAACGAGTGTCTACAATAATCCAATTAAAGATTATTTTTATCAAAACGATTTTTTGTCAAGAAATTTTAATGTGTATAGATTGTGTAGGTTTCCAAAAAATTCAGAACCCTACGAACCATATATATTAGAAAGCGTAAAAAGTGATCAACTCCAGGTATCACACGTTACTGGCACCGCACTAGACATAGCCACCTGGCACAGCGCTTTATATGGCGAAAGAAAAGATATTGTTATCACCACATCGTTTGTCACGGCTAATTCAACACAAGAATTTTATTCGGCCCAAAATGTTCCGTTTGGAAGCCTGTATATTACCACCAATGTTTTCATGGAAGAATCTTTAACTTTAACAAAAAAATTCTTAAAATCACTTTCAGCGCAGTATTGGGATGTTAGCGTATATTTGAACGGCGTTGAACTTTCCACTTCTGGTATTTTGGCCGCCGGCGTTTTATCAGCTGCACTTACTTGGAATTTTGTTAAGGGTCAAAATAAAATAGTTATTGTTGTTAACAAATCCACAAATCATACAAATGGCGTACGAACGCCATTTAACGGCACAATCGCATTGATGGAAGATCAAGCGCTATCGCAAGTGCCAAACGCTACGATATACAGAAATTATTTGTCTTTGGTTAAAATAGAAGATTTAAGAAATAAACATTCAAATTATGACAATGTATTTTCTGTTATCGACTATGAAAACAATAAGGAAATTGTGTATAGAAGAACTCAGGAAATAAGAGGCGGAAGTAATGTATACTATTATGCAAATAATCAAAACAAAATTAAATTTATTAAAATAAGAGCAGATTTTTTTAGGGGTGCAGACTCCTATTCTGCTCCAGCTTTAAATTCTTATACAATTAAATTCAATCATTAGGTATCGTATGACCATTTCTTATTCCGGTAAAAACAAAAGAGAAACAATTTTTGAACCCTTATTAAATAGACAACGACTAATTTATAAGGGGCCAGTGCCCTCTTTTGTTTTAAATTTAGCCAATGATCAGATCCTCATGGATATTCATAGACTTCATAAAAAGATAAAAGACCTTCAATCCTTGATTGATAATGTTGGAGAAATGTCAAGGAATAATCTAAATTCGGCCACTCCAGACTACTATGTAAACCAAGACCTGTTAATGACCATATATTCTCAAATCGTTTCATACGATAGAGAAGAAGAAGAATATAACGTTGAAGCCAGCACCCCGTATTTAAACGATATATTACAATTTAATAAACCTCAATTTAATTCATCTACTATTGCACACCTGCTAAGAAAGCTTGATTTAATTGAAGCCAAAATTAGAGAAGAAACTTAGGAGATTAAATGTCTGATTATATTTATACGCAGAAAAAACCAGTTAAGTATCACGGCCCACTTTCCAGCACGGATTTTAACCAGCGCATAGAAGAAAACTACGCAGATTTGGTTTACCTGTATAACAAATATGGCGTTTTGGATAAAAAAATTAATGAAATTATTGAAAGAATAGTAAAAGAAAATATTTTTTTGACTTCCGCTATTCAAGAATTGCAAGATAGAATTAGGAACATAGAAAGTATAAACACAAATCAAGTATCCATCCATTCTAAAAATCAGATAGATCTGTCGCCCTTTGTTTCGACGAGCTATGCGATATCTGCATCTAATGCGTTAGAGTTCAGCGACTATTGTAATCATTTAACTTTACCGGTAGCTTCAGGATCTTCTCATTCCAAAATTAAATTTGTTAACTCAATCAAAGGTCAGGTTATACCCAATTTTCTTGAGACCAGATTAGACACCAATTTGTCTGGCGGAGACGGAACCGGAGCCCTTATAGACTCCACTCCTGTCGAAAACGCATTTTTGAATCAATCGGATAAAGTTTGGAGAAGAAATGTTGTTTTGACCGAACCCAATCCACTTGGTGTCAGCATGTATTTGTATGTCAAAATACCAATAGGTTCAATTGGAAGTTCTTTGACAAATTCGCTGTCTATTTTTCCTTACCCGTCCAACGGTATCGATGTAGTCAAAATAGAATATACAACAAAAAATAATCCAACCATGACCGACAAAGACGATTACAAAAGTTTGAACAACGGATTGTATGACGGGGAATACGATGCTCTTGGCAAGGTTCCGCCAGGTGGTTGGTCGGTTGTTGGTTCGGACACCATTGTCAATTCAGGGCCTCTTAAGTTCTACTTTGCTGAAACTTCAATAACCGCGGTCAGAATTTTGTTAAGACAAAGAAATTATATTAAGGAAAACAATTCCTACGTTTATACGTACGGTCTTTCCGATCTTGACATTAGATACGATAAGTTCCTGCCTAACGGTAAAACCTTCGTCAAATTTAACGCTCCGCCGGGGAACACTATAAACAACGTTATAAACGTTTCGCCAAAAATTTACAACGTTAATCAGTCATTGCTTTCAGACATCTTTCAATATAGGGTATTTTACCCGAGTGTAAGCGGGTATTCTTTGACCAACCCGAATACGTGTAACCACGTTTATATAGAGGTTACTTTAAAAATGCTAGAAGATAAAATACCGCCAGTTTTGTCGGATATTATTGTTGAAATGGATTATAATTTATAATTTTGGGTGAAAATCCTAATTTGTTTTTACTATATAAGCATATTTTTTAATAAGGAGACAAGTAAATGACTACCTTTTACGTGGGTCGTAGACCAGTTTTAAAGGGCCGTAATTCTAATGATATGGTCAATACATTCAAGGGCACGGCTGGCAAATACTCATTTTATCCGCTTTTCGCTAAAGGTCTTTTGGACGGTGCTCCGGATAATCATTACGTTTCTGGCACTGGCGATCATCCTGGCAACAGGTTTCTTTCGCAGATATTCAATGGATCAACACTTTACGTGCATCCGCTTTCTGGGGTCTTTCCAGACGGCAAAGCCACGTACGACGGTGCACGCTTTAGGCCACAAGAGTACAAGGGTTTAGCTGGGGCTCAGGCATTTTCTTCTGGATACGGTCACGTTGAGGATAGGGTTAATCCCTATGCGCTATACAGCAATTACTTTTTTGATGGTGTAGCTTCAGCAGAAATATTCAAGAGTGGATATGGCCACGGGCCAAGAACAGATGAGCAAGGCTCAGCAGCTTCATTTGGTTTGTTTAGACCAGATGATTTTGGCGGTGTTGCGAGCGCTCAAGTATTCAAGAGTGGCTACGGTCAACCAAATACAGAATCCGCTTATGGCAGAAACAAAGTGCTGGAGTACAAAGGTCTGACGGCCACAAAAGCATTGTAATTTTTTTGCTCTATCGCAATAATCTAATCAAACACCTGCTATAATTAGCAGGGCAAAGAAGTTAATTCCCGCCCAATGGGCGGGAATTTTCTTTATCATACTAATTATATAATTTTTAATACCATTAATAAGGATTGAATATGTCTACACAGCCATTGGAGGAATTCGTTCGCAGTGGTATTCTTACGGTTGAGTTGGCAAATAAATATCTTACAATATATTTGGGTGAATCAGATTGGCCAGAAAAGTTAGCACAACTTTGGTCAGTACAAAAGAAAAAATTAGGTGACGATAAAGCAAAAGAGTTTATTAAAAAATCGATAGCATGCGCATGCCTATCGCCGATCGTTAATAAATCTCCAATACCAGCAGAAAACCATGTTTTATTATTTTGGGTAAGTGGATGGCCACAGTTTAATGAAAGAGATTGGTTTGTTTTATTTAGAGAAACAGTTAAAGAAGATATACGAATAGAAAAAAATAGAATTTTGATACTTCAAGAAGGCATTTTTGATCACATAGATATACCGCCTCTTACTAGACAAGCTTTTAATTGGTTGTATGAAAAATTAGATAAAGAATCTTTTTCTAACCATGACAAAAAAGAAGAAGCGGTATTAAAAATGAGCAATTTAATCAAAATTTATGGCGGTGCGGTTATTTGTAATATCTTTACTAATTATAGTCAGAATGTAGAAAAAGTTCTTAACTGGAGAAGTGGATATTTTATAGAAAAACAGATTCATAAAATTTATTCTACAGATCAAATTGTTAAAATTAAAAAAGCAGAAATACAAAAAACAAATTCAAACTATATTAAATTAATTAGATAAGTGGGAGAAATAAATGTCAGAAGAAATTGAAAATGGTAATCCAGACTTGGCGCCAATTGCAAGTAAATTATCATCTATGTTTTCTTTTAAGCTAACAGACGAGTTTGTTGCATCTTATAGGCAAAAGTTAGCTCCATTTGGCTACAGAGACGCAGGGGGAAATTCTGTAGGAGAAATTACATTTCTTCGTACATACTCTCGTTTAAAAGAAGATGGCACCAAAGAGTCTTGGTCAGATGTTTGTGAACGAGTAATCAATGGAATGTATTCTTTGCAAAAAGACCACTGCAAAAAGAATCGCTTGCCATGGAACGATGCAAAAGCGCAAGCTTCAGCTAAGGAGGCGTTTGATCGTTTATTTAATTTAAAGTGGACACCTCCAGGTCGTGGCTTATGGGCTATGGGCACCAACATTGTTAACATACAAAAAAATTCTGCAGCGCTGCAAAATTGCGCGTTTGTATCTACATCGGAAATGACGAAACTTAATCCCTCAAAACCGTTTGCGTTCTTAATGGAGGCGTCCATGCTCGGTGTTGGTGTTGGGTTTGATGACAAGGGCGCAGATAAAGATTTTTCAATCTATTCCCCATCCTCAACAAGTCCAGATACTGCTACCTACGTAGTGCCCGACACAAGAGAGGGATGGTATATTTCTACGGCGATGTTGTTAGACTCATATCTTAAGCCTGGGCAAGACGGGGTCTATTTTGACTATTCCTTGATCAGACCAGCAGGTGCTCCGATTAAAACATTTGGCGGCATAGCGGCTGGTCATGAGCCGTTAGAAAAACTTCATAAACATATCAAAAAAATGTTTGATAGCAGAATTGGACAAAAACTTACCAGAAAAGATATAGCTGATATCGGAAATCTTATTGGAGTATGCGTAGTATCTGGCAACGTGCGTCGTTCAGCCGAACTTTTAATTGGTCGTATTGATGATCAAGATTTTTTAAACCTTAAGAATATAGAAGTTTTCCCCGAAAGAAATTCTTACAGCCCAGATGCTCCGGGTTGGGGTTGGATGTCAAATAATTCTGTCGAAACAAGAGTGGGCGTGGATCTTGGTGCAATTGTCGAAGGCATTGCGCGCAATGGGGAACCTGGCGTTCTTTGGATGGACATAAGCCGTGAATTCGGACGACTTGCTGATCCACCGAACAATAAAGATCATCGTGTAGCTGGTTATAATCCGTGCGCAGAACAGTCTTTAGAGTCGTTTGAGTGTTGCACTCTAGTTGAAACATACTTAAATAGACACGAAAGTTTAGAAGACTATAAGCGCACACTAAAGTTTGCCTATCTCTACGCCAAAACAGTTACACTACTTCCCACTCACTGGGAGGAAACAAACGCAATTATGCAAAGAAATAGAAGAATAGGAACATCTATGTCTGGTGTGGCAAATTTTGCTGATCGTGTCGGACTGCCAGCTCTTCGTGAATGGATGGATGAAGGATATAAAACCATTCAAAGATATGATAATGTATATTCAGAATGGCTTGGAATTCGTGAATCAATTAAAATGACAACAATAAAACCATCAGGCACTGTTTCTATTCTTGCCGGTGAGTCGCCTGGCGTTCATTGGACTCCGGGTGGAAAATTTTTTAATAGAACTATTAGATTTTCAAATGATGATCCAATGTTGCCGTTATTTAAAATGGCAAATTATACAGTTGAGCCAGCATCTGAATCTCCCAATACTACATCTGTAGTTTATTTTCCAATTAAATCAGAGGCAGGGAGAGCAGAGCGTGATGTAACAATTTTTGAAAAAATGTCTTTGGCCGCAATGGCTCAAAGATATTGGTCAGATAATTCTGTTTCTGTTACGATATCATTTGACAAAGAGAAAGAAGCTCAATACGTGGGTAATGTGCTGCACATGTACGAGGGTCAGCTAAAGACTGTGTCGTTTCTTCCAAGCGGAAACCACACATATCCGCAAATGCCCTACACCCAAATAACTGAAGAAGAATACGATAGTTTTAAAAAAACTCTTTTTCCAATAGATTTTGTGGGAGTATATGCCGGAATGGCAATTGACGCAATAGGGGAAAAATATTGCGCTACTGATTCTTGCGAAATTAAACTCATAAAAAACAACATCACGCAGGAGTAAATGCTATAATTTATTGTTATGTCAACAGAAAACAAAATAACAGTTCTTGATAAAGGGTACGTAAGACTAATTGATCACATGGGCAGCGATCTTTCAATCGTAAATGCCGCCAGAGCTTCTTTTGCCAAGGAGTCAATTAATTTTTCACAGAACGACGGTAGGTTGATTAATTTTTTGTGTCAAGAAAATCACATGTCTCCATTCAGACACGCGTTTCTTACATTTGAGTTTTATGCGCCGCTCATGGTTGCTCGACAACATTGGAAGTATGTCGTTGGCTCAGATCACACGATGGATTCTTGGAACGAGTCCTCTAGAAGATATATTACTCAAGATCCAGAATTTTATTTGCCAGATGCAGACAAATGGAGACTAGCTGCCGAAAACAAAAAACAAGGTTCGTCCGGTATTGCCGGGCCTTGGGTAGGATCTATTTTGACCACTGAGCTAAAAGATTTGATTGAAAAATGTGAGTCGTTGTACAATATGGCTATCGATAATGGAATAGCGCCTGAGCAGGCGCGTTTGTTCCTGCCTGCGTATGGAATGTATGTCTCCTATAGATGGTCATGCAGTTTGCAATCCATGTCTCTGTTCTTGAATCAAAGACTGTCAGATGATTCTCAATTCGAGATACAAAAATACGCAGAAGCGGTTTATGAATTGGCAAAACCCCTGTACCCAGTCTGTCTTTATGCGTTGTTGGGGAAATAATGGCTGCAGGAAAATTAAATTATATTGTTTTATACAAAAATTCTAGTCAAGTTTATGGATCGGCGTCAAAAAAAATCGCTTTGGAATCCGCCCCACCAGAAGGCTGCAAACTCGAGGACAAAAGAATCCTGTTTGTTACCTATGAGCCCGACAAAGAAGAAATATCCGTTTATCAAATGCCTCAAGAAGAGGTGTTAAAAGCGGAAATAAAAGAAAAGAAAGCCAATGAGTAAAAAAACACACCCCAAAAAGAAAGTTAATATTAAATTAGAAAATAATCAATCTTTTATTGTTGAAGATTTAAGTATATTTTTGCATATTCAAAAAACATATACACATTTTTTACGAGGTCACGTTTCAAATGAGGATAAAGTTTTGTTTACAAAAATCATTAATTCAGTTAATAAAGCTATTGCAAATTTATACACGGTACCAACAAACGATGATGGTTATTATGAGCAATAGAACTAAGTTAATTTTAGGGTCCCTTTTTACAATTGCTTTTATACTTGGAAAAGTTAATTCAAAAAAATTTATAGACAAAAAAATATCAAATATAAATCAAGTGAATGTTGAACAATATTTAAATAGATTAAATGAATTTTTTATTGAAGATATTTATGAGGCTAAAAATGATTTTTTAGAACTGCTTGATATGGGATTTAACCCTAGTGATTGTTTTGAAATAACGATAGCTAAAAATAGTTTGTTATGATTGATCTCTGTGTTGTTAACTATAACACCAGCACACTGCTTGAACGTCTTTTGGATAATCTGCACAAAAATGCTTCGATAGCAAATAAATTTTGGAAACTTTATCTTGCAGACAATGGTTCGACAGACAATACAATTGAATGGTTAAAAAACAAAAGTTACCAATACCAGATAGACGGACTCTGCTTGAATCAAAACATAGGCTATTCTGCTGCCTGCAACCAGTTAGCTACAAAAGGATTTAACGAAATTATTGGTTTTTTAAACGCAGACGTTTGGCTAACCAACAATGATGTAAATAATATAAAAAATATTTTTGACAATGATCCGACTATACACATATTGGGACCCAAACAAAGAGACGAATATGGCCTCATAAGGCACGCTGGGATTATTGGAACCAACACGGCTCCAAAACATAGGGGCTGGATGGAGTCAGATATAGGTGACCGCCTTTATAGGGATAGGGTAAAATGCGTTACAGTTTCTGGATCCGCATATTTTATTAGAAGATACGTCTGGAATAATCTTACTTGCAATCAACAGTACAGGGAGTTAGTACCAAATGCGGTGGGGGCTTTTCTGCCCACGCCCCACTACTACGAAGAAACTTGGTGTTCGTATTTTGCTAGACATCTAGGCTATAATGTAGTGTATGACGGTTCTGTATCAATTGGTCATAGCTGGCACGCATCTTCTCCTAAACCGGGAGAAGGCTACAGTCACGCCGACGCGCAGTTTAAGGTAAGTCAATCGATATTTCGTAATGCATGCGATCATATGGGGATAGAGAGAGATTAAAACCTTGCATGTCACAAAACGAAAATTCAATTTTTATTCCTAAAGTACTTTCACTGTTTTCTGGAGTGGGTGGTTTTGATCTTGGTTTAGAACGTGCGGGCATGAAAACAGTGTTTCAATGCGAATGGGACAAACATGCCACAAAGATACTGGAACGTCATTGGCCGGAAGTGCCGCGATGGATGGATATTTCGACCCTGACTGGCGCATATATTCTGGAACATGCACCAACGGTTGATATTGTTGCTTGGGGTTCTCCCTGTCAGGATCTCTCTGCAGCAGGTAAACGAGTAGGCCTGAGTGGAAAACGCTCAGGGTTGTTCTACGAAGGTATGAGAATTATCAGCGAACTACGAAAGGAAACCAATGGAAAATACCCAAGAATCTCTGTTTGGGAAAATGTTTACGGCGTACTCAACTCCAACAAAGGCGAAGACTTCAAAACTATCCTCAAAGAAATGGTTGAAGCAGGGTCGCTATTCTGCGAATGGCGTGTGCTGGATGCGCAATACTTCGGAGTCCCACAACGACGTCGAAGAGTGTTCGTCGTCGCTGTCTTCGATCCTGCAACCGCAGCAAGATGTCCCGATCCGCTATTCCCTTTCCCCGAAGGCGTGTCAGGGCATATTGAGAAGGGCTCAGAGTCGATCAAGAATCCTTCCGACAGTCTTGAGGGAAGCCCTACAGAGGGTAGCTGCACAGATAAAACAACAATAGGATCCAGCGCCGTATCTGTTTTAGGGACTACAGCTCATACATTAACATCTAGAATGGATTCTAGCGAAGATGGATACGGCAGAGGTACGCCAATAGTTGCGGAGATGCAAAACAACAATCCTGTTGTCAGAAAGCTTACTCCAATTGAATGTGAGCGTCTTATGGGCTGGCCAGATGACTGGACTTATGGACAGGCAGACATACGCAGATACACGCAATGTGGAAACGGGGTGGCTTCTCCTGTCGCAACGTGGATTGCACAAATACTAATCCCTCTGCTATAATAAATATCAAACAAAAAGAGGTAACTATGACAGATAAACTAAATCCATGGATATATAATGCAGAAGTAAAAAAGGTGGTTGATGGCGATACATTTGATATTATTATCGATCTTGGCTTTGATACGCTTAAAAAGGGTAGGGTACGCTTATATGGCGTCAATACTCCAGAAAGCCGCACCTCAAATGCCGAAGAAAAAAAGATGGGTTTAGCTGCCAAAGAATTTACAGATCAATGGTTAACAAAAACAAATTATAAAGTAAAAATTGAAACTATTATTGATAAAAACGAAAAGTACGGAAGAGTACTGGCAAGAGTTTGGAATGAATCTGGCCAATGTCTTAATAATGACATAATAACTTCTGGTTTAGCGCGTGAATATTTTGGCGTAGGCAATAAAACTTTTCAAGAGTTTAAGAAAAATAACTAATGCAGACATTTTTGCCTTATCCAGATTTTCAAAAATCAATTCGGATTTTAGATTCTAAAAGACTTGGAAAACAACGTGTAGAAACTTTTCAAGTTTTGAATATTCTTCTCGAGCGTACTAAAACAAAGGGTTGGCGAAATCATCCAGTAACCCAAATGTGGACAGGTTATGAATCGGCTTTGCAGTTATATCAAAATTATACAATTCAAGAATGGATTAATAGGGGCTATAAAAATACAATGCAATTTGAAAATTTAATTATTGAAGCAAGAATGCCAAAGTGGCTGGGCGATGAAAGACTTCATAGGTCTCATCGATCCAATTTATTGCGTAAAGATTATGAATATTATTCAAAATTTTTTGATGAAGATCCAAACCTAGAATACTACTGGCCAAAGAAAATCTAAAATGCAGACTAGAGTTTTTTTATCTGGGGCAATAGAAGATGTTCAATCAGATTTTAAATATAGTTGGAGAGACGAGGCTACAAGCCTGTTAAAAAACAGAGGATTTAAAGCCATTAACCCCATGGACTATGCTCTAGAAGAACAGGGGTGTGAGCCAAAAGAAATTGTAGATAAAAATTTATTCCTACAAAAAAGCTGTGATCTTTTATTGGTAGAGTATCAATTATTGGAAAGAGCTTACATAGGAACTGATTTCGAAATGACTTGGGCCTACTTGAACAATCAACCAATTGTTATTTGGGCTCATAAAAACATTCAACATAGAAAATATCTAAAATTTCTTGCCACAAAACTTGCAAACAGCCTAGAAGAAGCTGTAGAATATATATCTCATACATATCCATCAATTAGATAAGAGAAACACAATGCCAGAAAATAAATTTAATTATTTTGCAGTAGTTACAACAACACTTGTAAAATCAAAAAACAAAAAAGAAGCCGAAAAAGTTAGCTTTGGTTTTCGTGGATCAGAAGGTGAAATCTTGTTTAAGTCAACAGATATTGAACGCATTTCATCACTAGAGGCTCATAAACAGGCCGATCAATTATCAGAATAAATATTCATTAGGCTTAAGTACAGTTAATCTTAAAAAATATTTCATTGGAGAGAATATGATTCTTGCACAAATGGTCGGCAAAAATGAATCATCTAGATTTTTGCAACCAGTTCTTGAAAGGGTTAAAAACCAGGTAGATAAAATCATTTTTACCGATGATTGCTCTACGGACAATACGGCGGAAATAGCCGCACAGTATGCGGAAGTTTACGTGAACAAAGAGTCACTTTTTGCCACAAACGAGGGCTTACTTAGGGCAAATGCGTGGAAGAATCTTGAACAACATGCCTCCGAAGGGGATTGGGTGATAGCAATCGATTGTGACGAGATGCTGTACAACATCAACAATTTAAGCAGTGGTGATATAAGAGTTGTTTTAGATAAATCTCCCTTTGATGTTGTCAATGTTCGTTTTTATCACATGTGGAATCGCAGTCAGTATAGGGTTGATAAGCTTTGGGCACCAACCAATAGCTCTAGAATTTTTAGATTTAAAACTGATGGACAATTTTTAGACCGCAAATTAGCTTGCGGTTCAGAACCAACCTATGTTACTGAGGATATAAAAAGAAGAAATTATTGGCTGAACTCAGGTTTGATTATGCAGCACTTGGGTTATGTTAATGATGATGATAAACAAAATAAGTATATGAGATATATGAACTTGGATAAAGGGGAATTTCATAACATTAAACACATTGAATCAATTATTGATGCTAATCCAATTTTAATTAATTGGGGAAACTTTGGAATATGAAAACCCATAACGCAGAAGACACAATCAAAAAGGTTTCTTTTCTTCTTGAAAAGAAAGAACAGTTCGCTTTTGTTACATATACAAAATCTGCAATTTCATCTGTACTTAATGAAATTAGTGAAGAAAAAAAACCGCCCAAATTATTCACTAAATTAATTTTAGACGGACTAAAAAATCAATCATACAATTTTATCTGTGCTATTCAACCAGAAATAATTCACTCATCCCATAAGGGTTTATCAAATCTCAATGTTGATATAAAACACATTTATGATCCAAATTTTCTTGAGTACTACATTCATAACAACTACGACGTGTTCAAAATTTTTAGATCATGGTATGTAAAAAACACTAAAGCAATTGTTGTAACATTTCAAAATCAATATTTCATAAGTAAGTATTTTTCACCAGACTCTATATTTATAGAGGTTCCGTATAACGATTACTATTCTAAGATAAATGAAATCACCGCAAACATCATTGCAAAATCCGATGGCATCGATCTAGTCGTATTAGACTGCCCGATGTTAAGCGCGGCTATTGCTCCAAAAATCTGGACAGAAACTAATATGTCTATTTTCGATTTTGGAAGAACACTAAATGCGCTTAAAAGTTTCAACAGATACAATGATTCAAAGAAATAAAAAAAACGAGTTAACTGACAAAGAATATCTTGTTCACCTGCTGTTCGAGACCGATCAATCATTTTCGGCGATAGCGAAAAGCATGGATATCAAATTTAACGAGCTAAACACAATGCTTAAAAAGCTTAGTCTGTATTGGATAAAAGATCATAGAAAAAAAATGTCAAAGGGTCAAAGTATTTTGACAAGCATTGTTAAAAAACTTTTGCCAGGACAAAAAATAATAAACGAATATCATTTAGGCGACAGGCTAAAATTAGATGTCTATTGTCCATCGTATAGCTTGGCTTGTGAATTTCATGGAATTCAACATTTTAAATACAGTCCATTATTTTTTGATTCTAAAGAAGAATTTCTTGAGGCTCAAAAAAGAGACAGCAAAAAAGCAGAGATGTGTGCGCAACACGGTATCCAATTAGTTGTTTTTAGGTATAACGATAATATCTCAGAAGACAATGTCTATGATAGAATATTGGACGCTTTAAGAAGCGGTGCCAATGATAAATCAACTGTTAAAAAAATTAAAAAACCCAGCATCAAAACCAATCATATGTATCAAAAAGCTAAAAAACTAAGATCAGAAAACAATAAAAAGTATTATAAAAAGATGAAAGAACAGAAAAAAAGTGGAAGAAAATCAAGCAGAACTACCTGAATACCCAATTGAATATCAGGTATTTGCACTTTCTTTAAAAAATCCTGGATCAATTGCGTATTTTGATGCGCAATTACCAGAAGACATGGTTGGAATTGTTAACAATCAAATTGGAATCAATGAATTCTATAAAGCTTTATTATCATATTATCGCACAACTAAACTGGATTTAGTAGATCCGATAGCTTTTAAAGCCTGGCTTGAATCTGAAACGAATATACATTCCGGATTGGGTGGTGCAGTTGGCGTAAACGCAATGATCGATATATTGCTCGGCTTGCAAACATCTGATCACGAATCAATAGCTAAAGTAATTAAACATAGAGCCAATAAACAAAAACAACTTAATATCCTTCAAGAACTTGAACTTATTTTAATTCAAAAAGGCGAAAAAACAACACAAGAAATAATCAGAATATCTGAGATAACAACAGAGATTAAAAATTTAGAGAATGAATTAAATTTTAACCCTTTGAATAGCGTAACAACAGCAGAAGATATTTCCAGAAGAGCAGAGTCCCTATTGGATATACCCAGTTTTCTTCCAACACAATATAAATCCCTTAACAGGGCAATGGGGTATACTAACGAGGGTGGATTTTTTAGAGGCGCTGTACACGCAATTATTGCCCCATCCGGTAAAGGTAAGAGCACTTTTGCTAAATGCTTGGTCAATAATTGGGCCGATTGTGGATATAAAGTTTTGTACGTAAATTTTGAAGAAGCAATTTCGCATTGGGAGAGAGTTTTAATGACTCAAATCATTGAAAAAAATGTTTACGCAGAGTCTTCAAATTGGACCGCAAAAGAAAGACAGGAAAATTTAATTAAATTTCAAGAAAAACTAATTCAATGGGGCAATAGATTTATGGTTAGGCATGATCCGGATACCCCATACTTTGAGGATTTAGAAAAATGGTTGAGAAGCATTATGGGTCATTCCGAACTCGTACCAGACGTGATTGTAATCGACACTATTCAATCTATGTTTACAAGATCATCTGGCAAAGGTAAACCTCGATGGGGGGAATTCGAAGAAATGATGGTTAAATTAGAAAAACTAGCAAGAGACATGAGCTGTGTACTAATTATAACCGCTCAAGAAAACGCTAATAGAATGAAAGAGAGAAGAGAAGTTGTCCAGCAATCAGATACCGGAGGGTCGCTTTCTATCCAACAAAAATGCGCAGTTACAATATTTATTACAGAGAAAAAACTTATTAGCGGAGATGACTCAGAGGATGAAACAATTATGCAGCTCCAAATACCCAAAAACAGAATCACCGGTTCTACATATTTGTACAATTCACCATTGGTTAAATATGTAGACGAGCATAAAAAGTATGTAGAATACGAACCCGTAGTCGAAGAGTCTTACGCTCAAATAGCTGACTCAAAAGATATTCAAGAAATCATGTCCAGAATAAATATATTGTGAGACCCGCATGCTTCAGATAACATTAAGAGAATTAAAAGACTTTCAAATATGCGAAAGACTCTATGACTTCAAACACAAACAGCTTTTGCCAGAAAAGATTGGCGGAAGACAGTTATTGCTATCAAAATTTGAATCAAATATCAAAAGTGTAGTTGATTATTTCTTCTACAAGAAACAAGCTGGAGTTACGCCGTCGTACGCATCTTTGTTGAATAGATGGGAAAAACTTTGGTTTCCAAAAAATTCATCTTCTTTTGATATTGTTTATGAACAACACGAAACTTTCCACGCCAACATGGCCAGTTTAACAAGTAAGGCGTCGGTCATTTTGTTGGAGTTAATAGAAAATTTTGGAGAAAAAAATATAATTCCAATCGGCATTGATGAAGAGTACGTTGTTCCAATCACAGGCAGCGTTGCAATAAAAGATAGGTTCGATTTAATTTATTCAAAAAATAAAAAAATATATATCATTAAGTGGGTATTTAATCATAGATCTAAGTATGAAAGCGGTTATGTTTTTGATTTTGCATTTATGAGCGCCGCTTTTAATCATAAATTTGGAAATAAAAAGAATAAGGCAGTCTTTGGTTATTTTGATTTAATGAATCAAAAACCAGGCTTAACTCAATTCATGACCGAAAAAGCAGACATAAACGCATTGGAGTACTGGTGCACTGCGTTGTATGAAGAAAAAGTTTTTCCCTCTAGAAGAGGGTTGACTTTTTATTGTAAGTCATGCCCATTCGACAAGCCATGCTCTAAATGGGCTGCATGGAAAAAGGAAGATAAATAAATGTCAAAAGATAAATCAAATAATATTCTTGATGAGATTTTATCCGACAAAGGACAAAAAATAAATTTTAAACAAGAAGATAAAGTTCTCAAACCATTATTAGATGAGATTAATCTAATTTCAGACGAAAGCATTCGATTATTCGTTAGGTCTATTTTATATAGGGCAGAAGATTTTTGGAAAGCTCCGTCCGGTTTTTCGACCGATCAACACGCCGCAGATGAACAGGGAGAGGGTGGGAGTGTTCTGCACACCAAAAGAACAGTTCAAATAGCGTTGCTAATGTGCCAATCGTATTCGCTTGAACAAGAGGATATAGATATTATTGTATCGGCTTCTCTGCTGCATGACATTACTAAAGCCATAAAAAATCCAGAATCAAAAAACTATGCATACGATCCAATGCATCCATATACTGTAGGTTTATTTGTTCAAAAATGTCAGGAGTACGATAAAAAATACGCGTCCGAAGCGCATTCTTCAACTCTTTTTATTTCAGAAAATTCTATTCAAGCAATACTGAGATTGGTAAGATGTCATTTAGGCCCGTGGTCCCCAATTCCGGAGACAACCCCAATTACTTTTGTGGACATGATTGCGCATATAGCTGATCATATTGCGTCCAAAATTCATACTTTGGCCAATATTAGCGATGTGGTAAAAAAATGAAAAAGCGCAAAATCAACTACTATGTGTTCCACTCTGGAACTGGAACTCTCATTAACGCTAATGACGGAGTAACCGTATTCAGTGACGAGGACTTTACCGATGAGGAAATAGA
>Ga0194131_10000405_pt1 | contig 72547 bp, 72 predicted proteins | sample TA2KigO120mmetaG_FD_148631 | JGI IMG/M metagenome (GOLD analysis project Ga0194131, IMG submission 148631) | Freshwater microbial communities from Lake Tanganyika, Tanzania - TA2015053 Kigoma Offshore 120m | ecosystem: Environmental > Aquatic > Freshwater > Lake | place: Tanzania: Lake... | reverse complement strand
CGGCCTCTCCGCGCCCGCGTCGCGTCATCCCGTCACCCCGCGGCCCCGCGCCTGCCCCCCCCCGCCGGCCCAGCAACGCAACTGGCTCGCGCCGTGGCGTCGTGGCATGACGGGACACGCGTTCGGCTATGTTTCGAGCCGTAGCAGGTATTTCTCTTCAACGACATCCACGCCCCACGGCCTGCCTGCCTTTTCGTCGACTTTCTGAAAGCCGGCGGCACGATAGAGCTTTGCTGCCGCTGTCAGTGCGCTGACGGTCCACAGGCAAATGCTCTCGTAGCGAAGGGCCCTGGAGAAGGCCACTGCCTCGCGCAGGAGCCTGGTGCCGAGTCCAAGCCCGCGCGAGTCGGGATCGACGAGATACCAGCGTCACTGTGCTTCGGCAGAGCCGCAGCCGACGATGGCAATGCAGCCGACCAGCGTTGTCTCGCGCTCGGCCAGCCACAGTCGGTCCCCCTGGCGCTGACCAGTGACGAACCCTGCCAGGCCGGCAGCCACATATGCCTCGAAGGTGCTGTCGAAACCGTGCTCGCGCGCGTAGACGATCCCGTGAAAGGAAACCACGCGTCCCAGGTCGCCCGGACGCAGTTCATGGCGCAACGTCACATCCATCGCGATTTATCTGCCGTTTCCGGCCTGGCGCCGCGCCAGCCATCGGCAGCCTCCCACATACAATACGAATGAAGGAGTCTTCGATGACAAGACGTCCCACGAGAGCGACCCCGCGCGTCGAACTGCTGGAGGAACGCACCGTGCCAGCAACGGCGAACCTGACGGCATATCGGCCGGTGACGGAGTATTTCAAGTTCACGAAGTTCCGCGTGGCCGAGCGTCAGGAAATGAATCTCGACGTCGGTCCCGGCATTCGCATGAACCGGGACGACGACAACGCCAATGGCGTCGCCGACTATCTGGATATGGGAGCTTCTGCCGGCAGCGATGACGATCTGGTGCGCGTCGATGTCGCCGCCGTCGGTACCGCGACCCTCGCCTTCAACGCCAATCTGAAAGTCTGGACCAGCCAGACCAAGCAACAGCAGATTCTGAGCGGCGACGTGTTCACGGCCAAGACGGTCTGGGTCGAATACGTCGGCGCCGCTTTTACAAGCGTCAGCAACCCGGCAGGCTTGACTCTCAATGTTTCGGATTCGGGTGGGACGGCCAGCGACAAGGTCATGTTCCACACGTTTCGCAGCGTGGTCGTCGCCATCGGCGGCAGGGGGCAGAATCCAGCAAATGTCGGCGACCCAAGCCTGGGTCTTTTCACCATTGCCACGGTCCTCTACCAACGCGGCTTTGATGTCCATATCTTCGGACACGACCAGGTTGCCCCTTCCGGCGGAGGATCAGCCTATGTGGAGGTATCCAATGCCGTGAAGCGCCGCAACGTCCGCAATGTTGCGATCATCGGTTACAGCTGGGGCGGCGGGGCCACCTATGAACTGGCGCGCGGCATCCAGGTCGATGCGACGCTGAGAAGTCGCTTCACGCTGCGCTATACTGCTTACATCGACGCCGTCACGCACCGTGAGATCAGCTCGGAGCGGCGGCTGCCGCCGGGGACCAGCTACCACGACAACATCTTCGAGAGCCGTGATTGGCTGATTCGCGGCGACAGCGTTGCCGGCGCCAGTAATGTGAATGTGACCAATACCAGCTGGGGCAGCAGCCTCGGCCACACCAACATTGACGACGACCCCGTCGTGCGCAGCATCATCGTCGGCAACCTGACGGCGCGCGTCGCACGCTAGGGGGCCGTGCGCCTCGTCGTACCGTCAACGAGGATTTCAATTGCGTCAGTGAGAGCGCTCTCGCGCGGGCCACGCCGCATCTATGATAAGGTGAAGCTTTGGGGACGGTACATTTCTGAGAGGACTTATCATGTATTTTCACGAAGGGCTGACGCGGCGGCAGATATTGATGGCCGGCTCGCTGGGCGCGGCGGCCTGGCTGGTTCCCGGTGCGTTCGCTGAAGAACTGTGGCGGACGCCGGCCGTGGAGGAGGGACTGTTTTACCCGGACCGCCTGCCCCTCGACACGGACAACGACCTGGTCATGGCCGGCGACTCGACCACCCCGGCAGTTGGCGAGATCACGCATTTGACCGGCCGCGTGCTGAGCCGCAACGGCTCGGGCCTGAGCAACCTGGTCGTGGAAATCTGGCAGGTGGACGGCAACGGCGCCTACCTGCACTCACGTAGCGCCAATGGCCGCAACCGGGATCGCAATTTCCAGGGCTTCGGCCGTTTCACGACCAACCGTCGCGGCGAGTATCGCTTTCGCACGGTCAAGCCTGTGCCTTATCCTGGCCGTTGCCCCCACATTCACGTCAAGGTGAAACGCGGCGACCGCGAGTTGCTAACGACGCAGCTGTTCATCAGCGGTCATCCGGCCAACGCCCGCGATTTTCTTTACCGCCGCCTGGGCGGCATTATCGAGCGCGAGCTGGTCAGCGCTGAATGGCGGCGCATCCCTGAGTCGCGCATTGTTGAGCATCGCGCCAACTTCGACATTGTCCTCGGCGTCACGCCGGAAGAACGTCCGGCAGACAAGAATGGTTAAGGTCGTCCTGCAATTCACGAAGCTGTCTGGGAGAATCTCATGCGAATGCTACCACGAGTGTTGCTCTTCTCAGCCAGCTTGCTGGCCACGGCATTTCTGCTCGTACCGGCTAGCGAGGCCCAACCCAAGGGCAAGAAACGTGGTAAGAGCGAGCCGTTCCACAGTGAGACAGTCGAGGAATTCGTCAAGAAGCTAATGGTTTTCGACAAGTCCAGAGACGGTAAGCTCACCAAGGAAGAAATGATCGACAAGCGCCTGCACGGCCTGCTGGATCGGGCTGACACCAAGAAGCGAGGCTTCGTCACCCGCGCCGATCTGGAGGCGCTGTTCACACGCGAGAATCTTGACGGCGGTTTCGGCGACTTCAAGAGCAAACGACCCAAAGGCCCGAAGAGCAAGGTCGGGCCGAGGGACAAAGGCGGCCCCGGCGGCGACAAGGAATGACTGTCAATGGGACCGTGCCATTACTACTTGTGACGATTAACCAAGGCTGACAGCCGCTGCCTGCGAGGAAACTCTCAGCCATCGAATGCGTCGATAATTGTGTTGCCGAGATACCGAGCTTCCGGTAGGATTGTGGCAGTTCACCCAAGTGTGTCGTTGTTCCAGTCAAGGGGGGAGACAACATGTTGACGATCTGGGGCGCCCAGCAAAAGTATTGCGACGGCATTTCTCGCCGTGGATTCATGCAGATCGGCGCGTTCGGCGCCGGGCTGACGCTGGCCGACATGCTGCGGTCACGCGCGGCGGCCAATCCGGCACGCGGCACGCAGACGTCGTCCTCGCCGAAGGCAGCCATCATGATCTACCTGCCCGGTGGGCCTTCCCACATGGACATGTATGACCTCAAGCCAAATGCGCCGATGGAATATCGCGGCGAGTTTCGGCCCATCGCCACCAATGTGCCCGGCGTGCAGATCTGCGAGCACTTCCCCATGCAGGCTCGCATGTTCGACAAGCTGGCGACAATCCGCTCGATCGTCTCGGTCGATGAACATTCTGATTCGCTGGTCACGACCGGCTACAGCGAGGGCGAGAACCGCACCGCGCATCATCCCTCCTTTGGCGCCGTCGTCTCCCGCTTGCGTGGCGACGCTAACGCCGATGTTCCTCCTTTCGTCAGCCTGCGTGGTATGACGGTGGGCACCGAACCCGGGTATCTCGGCGTGGCGCATCGCCCGTTCCATCCGAGCGGCGACGGTCTGCAGAACCTGAGCCGGCCTGGCAACGTCGATGAGAACCGCACAGGCGATCGCCGTAACCTGCTGGCACGCTTCGATGACGTGCGCCGCGAGATCGATGCCTCCGGCACAATGCACGGCCTGGACGCGTTCACCAGCCGCGCCTTCGACATGGTGTCATCGGGCACGGTGCGCCGGGCCCTGGACAACACGCGCGAAGACCCGCGCGTCCGCGACCGCTACCAGGGCGTCGAGCAGTTCCTCACCGCGCGCCGGCTGGTCGAGGCTGGCGTCGGCTGCGTCACCCTGGCCATCGGCGGCTGGGACACGCACAGTGGCAACTTCACCACATTGCGGTCGCAGCTGCCGCAGGTGGATCGTGGCGTTGCCAATCTGGTGTCCGACCTGTGCGATCGCGGCATGGACCGGGACGTGCTCGTCGTCATGTGGGGTGAGTTCGGCCGCACGCCGCGAGTCAACGGCAGCGCGGGCCGCGACCACTGGTCGCCGGTCATGTCCGCCATGGTCGCCGGCGGTGGAATGCGAATGGGGCAAGCCATCGGCTCTTCGAGCGCTCGAGGCGAATACCCGCGCGACCGCAGGGTCACCGTGCCGCAAGTGCTCAGCACCCTATACCGTGCAATGAGCATTGACCCGTCACAGACTTTCCCCAATCAGACCGGCCGTCCGATGTACATCCTCGACGACCGGGAGCCGATCACCGAGCTGCTGTAATACAGGTACATGATCTGGTCGCCGCTTGCGGTTCTGCACGGAATCGCAAGCGGCGATTTGTTTTTCAAAGGCGGTACCCGTCTGCCCCAGCCGGAACCAGAACAGCGATTACCTATTCCCGCTCGCTCACTGAGAATTCGTACCGCAGATTCAGATAGATGAACACGTTTGCCACCACCAGGTACGCGTACAGTGGCGTCAACGCAACTCCCATCAGCAGAGTGAGCGTGATGAGCGCCGGCTGCCCGTCGAGTCGTTGCGAGGCTGCTAGCCAGACGGGCAGCAAGAAGGGCACGCTCATTATCACCGCGATTGTCAGCGCCAATCCCTGATAGAGCAACACACGTGCCAGATTCCGCCGCACTAGCGACCACCACAAGCCGATTGTTCCAAGCAGCGACGCATCTTCGATCACCGCCACCGGGCCGAGCAAGAGGCAAAGTCCGATGACCGGCCAGAGGAGGACTTCCAGAACCAGGGCCGCGACGACCGCAAGCGCCGGCAACGGTTCAACCGCCTCGTTTGATGCCACCCAGCCGGGCAGCAATCGCAATCCGGCCAGGGTAACCAGTACGCCTCCCCCGATGATTATCAGACAGCCTGCGATCCGACTGGAAAACACCACAAGCCGGGGGTAAATCTCTTGAGAACGCGGCTGCCGAAACTGCGATAACTCGATGACGGTGATCTGCGTCAGTAGCGCCGTGCCAACTGCCAGAATAAGGATTGGCAAGGTCCCGGTGACGAACCACCCCACCCAGCACCAGGGCGTCTCCCATTGCCAGAAGCCCACCAGTCTGGATGCAATCAAAGTCGCGCTCACGGCCAGACAGGTGAAGCTGGCCATCACGAGCTTGCGTTGATTGAGCGTGCTGTCCAGGGCCGTGAGCAACTCTTCCACCAGACCGCTGACGCCAACTGTGTGCAGTTCGTGCCGGATGCGCGGTGGACCATTGCTAGCGGCGACCTTCTCGAGTCCGCTACTTTCGATTGGCCGAGAAGCTTCCTTGCGCTTCGCAGTCACCAGGTCGGCGAACTCGGTGGTCCATTCGAGGGAAGACCAAGCCTCGTCGCCGCGGCGGCGGACCCAGCTATCCACGGGAATCTGTCCAGTCTCGACGTGATGGCGGACCGACGCCGTCGTCTTGGCGCGGACGACCCGGCCATCGGGCAGGCGAACATACCAGGCATCGAAAGGGTCGCGCATGTCTTCACGTTACGAGAAGATACGCCATCGCGCCAAGGAAAATCGGCATTCTGGGCAGCCCGGGCAAGCCGGTAGTGCCGATTTTGACGGTCAACATGGACAAGCCGGTCGCGGCGAAGGTAGATTGGATCGCCGCTTTCAGATATCGATCCGGGTGCCATCTCCCACGGCCTTGGCCTGGGCATGGCAAGCAGTGGGCAGGCAGGCAAATGGTTATGCCACTCATCCACATGGCCACGCAAGGCGATGGTCATGGCACTCGTAGTTCATGACAGTAAGCGGTGGCCGGAGCGCTTGTAATGAGGGGCACTGTCATACCATCGTCACTTTCGCGCCACAACTGGCTGTTCTTGGCGCTGGCGGTATTCTTCCTCGCTCTCAGCGTGTCGTACTATCGCAAGGTCGCCGACGATCCGCAGGGCTTCCGATCCGCGATTTATCGCTGGCAGAATCAGCTTCGCGACCTGGCCGACGGCGCGAATATCTGGGAGAAGCATCACTATCCCAATCCGCCCATCATGGCCCTGATACTCATGCCGCTGGCAAAGCTGCCTCACCACGTCGGCGCCATGGTCTGGTTCTATCTCAAATGCGCGATTGCCATGCTGGCGCTTCATTGGATTTTTCGCGTGCTGGAGCGCGATGGCACACCAGTTCCCTTTCTCGGCAAGGTGCTCGTGCTGGTGCTCGGCCTACGTCTGCTGGCCGGCGACCTGACGCACGGCAACGTCAATTTGTTCATCTTTTTCGTCGTGGTCGCGTTCTTGTGTGTCTTGCTGCTGCGGCATGACTTCAAGGCGGGCATGTTGCTGGCCCTGGCAATCGCCTGCAAGTTGACGCCGGCGCTGTTCTTGCCGTATCTCGTGTGGAAGCGCGCCTGGTGTGCGCTGACGGGCGCGAGTGTTGGCCTGGTCCTCTTCTTCTTCGTGGTCCCCGGATTGTTCCTGGGCATGTCGCACAACGTCGATTGCCTGCGAAGCTGGGCGGATACGATGGTACGGCCTTATCTGATGGATGGGAAGGTCACAACCGAGTATGCCAACCAGTCACTGCCCGGCCTCGTACATCGCCTCGCGAGCCAAAGCCCATCGTTCGTCGTCGAGACCTACACGGAAGTCGTTCCTGTCGAGTATCACAACCTGTTGAGCATGGAGCGCAAGACGCTATCCTGGATCATCCGCGCGTGCATGCTGGTGTTCGCCGGGCTCGTCATGTGGAGTTGCCGGCGGCCCATCACGACACGCACTGGCTGGCTGCTGCTGGCCGAGGCGAGCGTGGTCGCCATCGGCATGCTGCTCTTCTCCGAGCGCACCTGGAAGCACCATTGCGTGACCATGCTGATTCCCTTCGCGGTGCTCAGCTACGTGCTTTTCGCTTGCGGGCCGGGCGTAAATTTGCGTTGGCACATCATCGTCACGCTCACGGCCGTATTCCTGCTCATGACCGCGACGAGTTCGGGACTCTTCCCGGGTCATGATCGCCTGGGCCGGCTGGCGCAGGTCTACGGGGCCTATGTCTGGGCCAACATCTTGCTGATTGCAGCGCTGATAGCCGTCTTGCGCCACGATTGGGTTCAGGACGCGGCGGTGAAGAGGCAATATGCCGTCCTGTCTCTACGTGCAATGACCGAGCCGACCGAGGCCGACGCCCATTCGCAACTCATCTCGATAAGATAACTGCCGACAGTGCAACTTCCTGGAGAGACAGCGATGGCGAAATCCGCTTGGATCAGCAGCGTCGGCACGGACGACTTCAAGACCCAGGTCATCGAGCGCTCGAGGGAGATCCCCGTCGTCGTCGATTTCTGGGCGCCGTGGTGCGCACCCTGCCGGGCGCTGACGCCGTTGCTCGAACGCCAGATCAACGAGCGACAGGGTGCCGTATTGCTGGCCAAGGTCAACATCGACGAGGCCCAGGAGCTCGCGGCCGACTATGACGTCTCGTCCATCCCCACCGTGATTGCCTTTCGCGACGGCAGGCCGTTCCTCGATTTTGTAGGCTTGCTTTCCGAAGCGGAGATGCGCGCATTTTTTGACCGGCTGGCGCCGTCGGAGGCGGATCGGTTGGTAAAGGACGCCACGGTCCTGGAAAAGTCCAGCCCGGCCGAGGCCGAAAAGCTGTACCGCGATGCACTCGCTCTGGATCGCGCTCAGGATGCTGCCGCCATCGGTCTGGCTCGTGTCTTGACGGAGCAAGGCAAGGACGCCGACGCGCGCGCGGTGCTGGAGAATGTTGCCGCAACCGGCGAGCTGGCCGAGGAAGCCGAACGTTTACAGGCGCGACTGTTCTTGCGGGAGCAGGCCGGCGCAGCTGGAAGCGAAGAGGAAGCCCGCCGCCGGCTCGCCGCCGATCCAAAGAACGGAACCGTGCTTTATCAGCTGGGCTGTGTCCTGGCCGCTGCCGGCCGTTATCCGGAAGCCTTGGAGCAGTTGCTTGCCGCCGGGCAACTCGATCACGCACTTGCCTCCTCCCGTGTGCGCGAAGCAATGGTCAAGATCTTCCAGATCATCGGCGTCCGCAGCGCTCTGGCCGACGAATACCGCGACAAGCTGACCGCGCTCCTTTATTGACGGGCTTCATCAATGACGACCCCGTGCATCCTGATGTGCCCGCCGGATTTCTACGGAATCGAATACGAGATCAACCCGTGGATGAGCCGCTCGCGCGGTAGCGCGCCGGACAAGGCGAAGTCGCAGTGGAACCATCTCCACGAAACCTTGTTGGGCCTCGGCGTGCACGTCGAGCTCATGGAGCCGCGGCAGGGATTGCCGGATCTCGTCTTCACCGCCAACGCCGGGCTCGTCTTCGAGAAGCGTTTCTTCAGCTCGCGCTTCCGGCATGGCGTCCGGGCCCGCGAAACGCCGTACTTCGATGACTGGTTCGCGCGGCATGGATTTCAGGTCGAACATCTGCCGCCCGATGTGTACTTCGAGGGGGCCGGCGACGCTCTCTTTTGCGGAACCACGCTTTTCGCCGGCTACCGCATCCGCAGCGACGTCGGCGGTCATCAATACCTGGGCAAGATCCTGCAGCGGCTCGTGCTGCCCCTGGAACTGGTCGATCCGCGCTTCTACCATCTTGACACCTGCTTTTGCCCGCTGGCCCCGGGCGAGGCCATCTACTTTCCGGATGCCTTCGACCGTTACGGCTGCAAGGTGTTGCAAAGCCATATATCGCGGCTCCTGCCGGTCAACCAGGACGAGGCCGTGCGCTTCGGCTGCAACGCCGTCGTCGTCGGCAAGCACGTCATCGTCAACACCGGCTGCGACATGCTCGCCGCCGACCTGCGGGCCTGGGGCTATCAACCGATTGCAGTGGAACTGGACGAGTTTTTGAAGGCCGGCGGCAATGCCAAGTGCCTGACGTTGCGCCTCGACGGCGAAGAAGCGGCCGTTTGGGACGAGTGAGCCGCTTGTGACCCGGCGTGCTGCGGATTCGTTGCCTTGCCACCCCCCTCTCAGCACCCCGGCAACGAATCCGGCATATAGCGGCTTGTAACTTCTCAGTAAGTCTGGGTTGAAGCGGCCAAGGGGCGCGCGTGGGTGTGTAAAACTCGTAAGCGCAACGCAATCCAATATGCCGCACGCAGGGAATTTGAGAACCTACCGCGGCTTCGTCTAATCGCGGACACGACAATGACTTGCCGCGCAGCTCGGGACAGCGAATTCGTTGCCGGGGTTCACAGATCGTGTCGTCCGGACGCGGAAGCTTTGGTTTTCCGCCACGGCGTGTACAATCCCCATCATGAGCAAGAAACGCCTGAAACCATCGCGACGCGGCATGGAAGCACTGCGGGCCGAACCGGGCGCAGAAGACGGAATCGATCCGCGCGACGAGCTGCGGCAAGCGGCACGCACGAAGGGGGGCCGCAAGACGCACCAGCTCTGCGCCCAGGTCGCCGAGGCCATTAACTACGCGTTCGCGGCCGAGTGCCATGATGACCTCCTCCGCGAAATGGGCGTGGTCGCAGTTCAGCCCGCGCCGGACGAGTCGCGGTTGCTCGTCACGGTTGCGCCGACGTTGCCCGGCCCCTGCGATCCCGCCGAAGTGCTGGTCCGACTCGACAAGGCACAGGTGACGCTACGCACGCAGGTCGCGGCCGGCATCCATCGCAAGAAAGTCCCGCAGCTCGCCTTTCGGGTCATGTTGAATGCCGAGACACAATAGGCTGTGCAACCATGACGACTGCGATTCGCATTCAGGTGATCGATTCCCACACCGGCGGTGAGCCGACGCGAGTCATTGTCGGCGGCGGGCCCGACCTCGGTCAGGGCACCATGGCCGAGCGCCGCGAGGTGTTTCGCCGCCGCTTCGATGGCTATCGCTCGGCCGTCGTCAACGAGCCGCGCGGCTCCGACGTCATCGTTGGCGCAATTCTGTGCGAGCCGGTCGATCCGGCCTGCGCGGCCGGCGTCATCTTCTTCAACAATGTCGGCTACCTGCACATGTGTGGGCACGGCACCATCGGCGTGGCCGTCACGCTGGCGCATCTGGGCCGCATCGGCATCGGCCGCCATCTGCTCGAAACTCCCGTCGGCATCGTCGCCATCGAGTATCACGGCGACAACCGCGTCACCATCGAAAACGTGCCCAGCTATCGGCTGGCCAGGGACGTGCCACTTCAGGTGGAAGGCTTCGGCACGATCCGTGGCGACGTGGCCTGGGGCGGCAACTGGTTCTTCCTGTCCAGCGATCACGGGCAGGAGCTGGCGCTGTCCCGACTCGAGACGCTGATGCTGCTGACCCGGCGCATGCGCGACGCGCTGCCGCGCCAGGGCGTCACCGGCGCGAACGGCGGCGAGATCGACCACATCGAGCTGATTGGCCCGGCATGTGATCCGGCGAACCATGGCCGCAGCTTTGTCCTCTGTCCGGGCCTGGTGTATGATCGCTCGCCGTGCGGCACCGGGACCAGCGCCAAGCTCGCCTGCCTGCATGCCGATGGCAAGCTCTGCGAGGGACAGGTCTGGCGGCAGGAGAGCATCATCGGCAGCGTCTTCGAGGGCACGTTCCGCGTGCAGGATGGCCGCGTGATCCCGCGCGTTACCGGCACGGCCCACGTCACCGCCGAGGCCACGCTGATCCTCGATCCCGCTGATCCTTTCCAGATGGGCATCTGCACATGAATGGGAATGCCATCGTCGTGGGCGGCGGCATCATTGGCACGGCCTGCGCCCATTACCTGTCGCGGGCCGGCTGGAAGGTGACGATCCTTGACAAGGGCGGCTTCGGCCAGGGCTGCTCGCACGGCAACTGCGGCTTTGTCTGCCCGAGCCATGTCCTGCCGCTGGCCATGCCGGGGGCCGTCGGCATGGCGTTGCGTTCTCTTTTTCAGAAAAACTCGCCGTTCTACATCAAGCCGCGCTTCGATCCCGCGCTGTGGGGCTGGCTGTTTCGCTTCCTGCGCCGCTGCAACCGCGACGACATGCTTCGCGCCGGTCAGGCCATCCAAGCGCTGCTCGCCTCGTCGCGCCGGCTCTACGACGAGCTGATGCAAACCGAAGCGTTGCAATGCGAATGGCAAACGCGCGGCATGCTGTTCATCTTCCGCGATCCGGCTCACATGGAACATTATGCCGCGACTGACGACCTGCTGCGCGAGCGCTTCGGCCTCGCGTCGCGGCGCCTCGACGGCGGCGAACTGGTCAACCTGGAACCCTCGCTGAAACCAGGTCTGGCGGGCGCCTGGCACTATGCAGACGATGCACACCTGCGGCCCGATCGCTTGCTCGCATCCTGGCGGCAAGCTCTCGAAAGCCGCAGCGTCGAGGTGCGCGAGCATTGCGCCGTCCAGAGCTTCATCCGCGATGGCAAGCGCGCCCGCGGCGTACGGACGACAGCGGGAGAGATGACGGCGGAGGCCGTCGTCGTGGCCACGGGGGCCTGGACGCCGTTTCTGGACAAGGAGCTTGGCTGCAAGGTCCGCATCCAGCCGGGCAAGGGCTACTCGATCACGATGGCCAGGCCGAGCATCTGCCCGGCGATCCCGCTGATCTTCGAGGAGGACCGCGTCGCCGTCACGCCGATGGACACCGGCTATCGGCTCGGCTCGACGATGGAGTTCGCCGGCTACGACGCCACGCTGAACCGCGCCCGGCTCGACATCCTGCGCCACGCCGCCCCGCTGTATCTGCGCGAGCCGTTCGGCGAGCCGGTCACTGAGGAGTGGCTCGGCTGGCGGCCGATGACGGCCAGCGGCCTGCCGATCATCGACCGCAGCCCGCTCATGGAGAACGTCTTCATCGCCGCCGGCCACAACATGCTCGGCGTGGCCATGGCCCCCGCCACCGGCAAGCTCGTCGCGGAATTGCTCAGCGGCGCGACGCCGCACGTGGATGCGGCGGGGTATCGGCTGCGGTAGCAGGCCGATCTGCCGCGGAAGGAGCGACACAGGCGTAGAGTGGGCTGTATCGCCCCTGCCGGGGCTTGGAAAAGAGCACGCCGATATCCCACGGCTGGCGCCGTGGGCTACCGTATGCCGCCGCTACCGCGGCTGGCAAGAGATCTCAGAGTCACCGATCTGGCCGCAGCGCTGATACGAAGAAGGTGACAGAAGCGTGCTCGCCCCGCGCAACCGCGGAGCGGCGGTATACGATAGCCCACGGCGCCAGCCGTGGGAACAGTCGTATCATTTCCCCAAGCCCCGGAAGGGGCGACACAGGAGCGGCGCATGGCCCATACCTTCTCCAACCTGCTTTACCACGCGATCTTCGGCGTGAAACATCGCCAAGCAATCCTGGCGAGGGTTGTCCGCGACCAGCTCTTTCCCTACTTGGCGGGTATCGTCCAAAACCACGACGGCCATCACATTGAAATCAACGGCGTGGAGGACCACGCGCACTTGTTTTTTTCGCTCGGGACAAAACACGCGGTGGCCGACGTGATGCGCGACCTGAAGGCTTCCTCGTCGAAATGGTTGAACGAGCAACGGCTCTGCCAAGGGAGATTCCACTGGCAGACCGGCTATGCGATCTTCAGCGTCAGCCAATCCCTGCGAGGCAATGTCGCGGCGTACGTTCGGAACCAGGAGACACACCACGCCAAGAAGTCATTTGAGCAGGAATACCTGGAATTCCTGGTCAAGCATGGGATCACGTACGATCCGCGTTTTGTATTCGACACAGAGTTCACGGCGTAGACATCTCACTCTGCCGCCGCTACCGCGGCGATATGGGCAGCCAGGCGATGGCGGTCCTCGGCATCAGGTCGAGCGGGGCGTCCAGCAGCGGGATCGTCCGGCGGGCGAGCACATTGCCGGCAGGGTCCTCGAAATGAACGACGATGTCCTGGGCCGCCGCTGAGCCGATGTTGTGCGCGACTACCTTGAGTCAGTCCGTCGCCTTGTCGTAATAGATGTCGCCGTTGCCGACGGCGAGGAAGGTAATGATCGGCTCCGGCAACCTTGCGATTAGCAAGGCCCGGGGAAGTTAACCCACTGTCAGTCGCTCTTCGTTGTCGCAGCAAAACATCGGCGCGTGGTGAAAAAATGCTTGCTGGCCATCGCGCCGCAGCGTTACACTCCATTCATCATGCCCGATCCCGTTACCAGTCGCGCACTCGGCAAACCTGCCGAAAGCCCAGCGAGCGAGGGGCGCGATACTCCGTCCCTCGAAGGAACCAAAGAGTTCCGATCAGCGCGGGACGAGAACTTCCCCCGGCCGTTCGGCCGCTACGAACTGCGAGCGTTGCTGGGGCGGGGCGGCATGGGGGCGGTCTACCTGGCGCACGACCCGCACCTGGATCGCCTCGTCGCTCTCAAGATTCCCCGCCTGTTTGACGACGATTCGCTCGTTTGGCGTGAGCGATTCCTGGCCGAGGCACGGGCCGCCGCCACCTTGCACCATCCCAACATCTGCACGGTCTTTGAGGTCGGCGAGGTGGACTCTCGGCCGTACCTGACGATGGCCTACATCGAGGGGGAGACGCTGGCGGCGCGGTTGCGACGCACTGGCTCGCCGCCGATCCCGGAGGCCATCGCGCTGGTGCAAACGATCGCGCGGGCGATGGCTGAGGCCCACGACCGGCGCATCGTGCATCGTGATCTGAAGCCGGCGAACGTCATCATCGACCGCCGGGGCCAGCCGGTAGTGATGGACTTCGGGCTGGCCTTGCGGGTTACCGCCACCGACGACCTGCGGCTCACCATGTCCGGCGTGGCGATGGGAACCCCAGCCTACATGCCGCCGGAGCAGGCTGGCGGGGACCACGACGCCATTGGCCCGCCGGCCGACGTTTATGCACTGGGAGTCATCCTCTACGAGCTCGTAACCCACCGGTTGCCGTTCCAGGGCAAGACGTTCGGCAAGCTGCTCGCCCAGATCGAACGCGATCCGCCCCCCTTGCCGTCGGTGGCGAACCCCACGATCGACCCGACGCTTGAGGCCATCATCCTCAGGGCTCTGGAGAAGGCCCCGGAACACCGGTTTGCGACAGCCGGTGCCTTCGCCGACGCCCTTGACGCCTATTCGCGGGGTGAGCATGTCGAGCATGATGCCCTCGCGGTAAATCACCGAGCGGGCAAGCAAGACGCCCGCTTGACCGGGCCCTACACCCTCGCAGTGGAAAGTCTGCAGCTCGAACCGGGGACGAGGACCACACCGGGCCGCCTGCGGCGAATCGGGGTCATGGCCGGTGTCATTGGGGTTAGCCTGGTCGCCTTGCTCGCCTGGGTCTTTCTTGGGGAGACCGACCCGGCGCCGGGGCTTGCGACGGAGCTTCCCGATCAACCCGATCCGCCGGCCGGCGCGAAACGGGAACCCCTGAAGCCGGTGGAATCGCCGAAACGGGATCCTTTCAGGCCGGTGGAATTTCCGGAGCAGGCCACGCTGGTCCGGATCCCAGGCTGGGAGATATTGACCGACGCCTCCAAGGACGAGGCACAGAGCTGGCTCGACAAGCGCAAAGAGGCGAAGCACTCGGTGATCTGGCTGGACGCCGTGCAGGTCGGCGCGAAGCCGGTCTATGGCGCCGTGGCCGCGACAGACGAGCGCGCCGCCGACTGGCTCGCGGTTCTGGACACACCGACCGCGGACATCGAGAAAACCCTCTCCGCGCACCCTGGTATCATGTCCTATCGGATGATTGCCATCAGCGGATTCGAGCGCGACGGTGAGTTGCGGACAGCGTGCCTGCTCCGGTCCCCGGTGATACCCACGTACACGAGACCAGACACGTATCGCCCCGACCTCGACAACTTCAAGGCGCTGATCAAGCAGTACGGGCTGAAAATCTTGTCCGTCCGACCGTTCACGCTCCGCGAGGGGGCGACGGTATTCGCCGCTGTCGCTGCGCGCTCACCCGAAACCGGAGAAATGCTCCGCGACCTGTCCGCCGCCGAGCTCAAGCAGTGCGCCGACGCCGCGCGGGCCGCCGCGCGGCGGCTGACCGTCGTCGCGGCCTACACGGTCAAGGGCGAACTCAAGTTTGCCGCCGTGTCGGTGCCGAACCCTGCGCAGGCGATGTGGGCCATCGACACCGGTCTAACCGCCTCCGAACTCAAAGAGAAATCCGTCGAGCGTACGGCGAACCTGCATCCAGCGGCGGTGACAGGCTGCGCCTGGGACGGGGCGGTGCGCTACTGCGTCGTGTGGGTCGAGGACGTACCGAAGAAGTAGGCTGGCCGCGCCGCCATTTCTTGGCAGGCAAGATTGCCAGCCTTTCACTTCTGCAGATGCTGGTCGAGCCAGTCCGTCCAGCGGCGCAGCAGGTCACGCTGACGGACCGGGTCGCCGGGGAAATGACCGGACACCGGATAGGCGACGAAGCGCACCGGCACGCCGTTGTCGCGCAACGCGTGATACAGCCGGTACGACTGCGTGATGGGCACGCGGGCGTCGCCGGTGGTGGCGACGATCAGCGTCGGCGTCTTGATCTTCTTTGCATAGGTGATGGGCGACTGCTCGCGGAATGCCTTTTCCTTGTCGCGCCAGGGAGAGCCGCCAAAGACGTAGTCCTCGTAGACGCGCAGGTCGGAGAGGTTGTAGGAGTCGAACCAGTCGGTGACGGCGGCGCCGGCGATGGCCGTCTTCCAGACGTTGGGATAGTTGCCGATGAGCCAGGTGGTCATGTAGCCGCCGTAGGACCAGCCGCTGACGGCGATGCGCGCGTCATCGACGAAGCCGCGTTTCTTGACCTCCTCCAGCCCGGCCATCACGTCCCGGCCGGGCCCGGCGCCGGCATCGTTGAACACCGCCTTCTGGTATTTGTAACCCATGTTGTCGCTGCCGCGGTAATTCGGCTGGAAGACGAAGTAACCGCGTGCCGCGATCAGCTGTCCCCAGAGCGAGAACGCCTCGGTGGATGCTGCCATCGGCCCGCCGTGGATGAGCAGCACCAGCGGATACTTCTTCTTGTCCTTCGCGTTGAAGCCCGGCGGGTAGATGAGGATGCCGTTTTCCTCGAAGTCGTCCGGACCTTGCCAGGTGACGGTCTCGACCTTGCCAAGATGAATGTCGGCGAAGTCGCGGTGGAAACCGGTCAGGCGTAGCGGCATCTCGTCGCGCGGCGACAAGTAGTAAAGCTCCGTTGGGCGATACGCTTCGCTGCCTGTCAGCGCGATGCCGCCGACCTTCTTACCGACCTGAGCATCAACGCTAAAGCCCCAGTTTGGTTGCACTTTGCCGAGTTCATCGAGTCGTTGGGCGCGGCCATCGAGCGGCTGCGACCACAGCGAAGTCTGCGTGCGATCGTTGCCGCCGACAACCAGTCTCTTCGTGTGCGGATTCCACGCCGACAGATACAGACACCGATCCAGCTCGCGCGTGACACATCTGCCTTCGCCGCCTGCGCTGGGCGCGACCCAGATTTCGCTCTGGCTGAACATCAGCCCGTCGCGCCAGTACCAGTAGGCGACCTGCGAGCCGTCCGGCGAGAAGGACGGCGTGCTTTCCAGCGACTTGCGGCCGGTCAGCCCGCGCATCTTGCCGCTGGCGACATCGAGCACCTGGATCGTCGTGCGATCGCTGAAGCTCCATTGCGGCCGGTCCTGCTTGACGAACAACAGCTTGGCGCCGTCGGGCGACCAGGACAGCGGCGACGCCGGCGGCCCCGGCGGCGGCATCATGTGCAGGCTCCACTTGCCGGATGTCAGCCGTTTCGCCTTGCCGCCTTCCGAAGAGATCAGCCAGAGATGCAGCGGCGTCGGCGTGCTCTTGTCGAGGAAGCTGCCCTCGTCGATCTCGAAGGCATCCTCGCCCTTCTCGTAGGACTGCTTGTTGGGCCGTTCGTCGTGGGCCGCGTAGGCGATGTCCTTGCCGTCCGGCTTCCAGGCGAAGTGGGCGACACCTTCGGGCGCGTCGGTGATGCGCTGGGCGTCGCCGCCCTTCATCGGCATCACGAAGATCTGCGGCCTGGCCTTCTTGTCCTCACCATGAGCCGCCAGGAACGCCAGGCGATCGCCCGACGGCGACCAGCGCGGCTGCATCACGCCTTGCCGGTCGCGCGTCAGCACGCGCTGCTTGCGCGATGACACATTCACCAGCATCAGCTCGGCGTCGTGCCGGTTCTTGTCGTAATTGGGCCGGCTGACGACGACCACGATGGTCCGCTCGTCCGGCGACCGCTGCGGATCGCTGACGCGGACGATCCTGGCGAGATCGTCGAGACTGATGGGCCGGCGGGTTTTCCTGTCCTGTCCGGCAACCTGGGACGCGACAAGCAACGACACCATGATGCCGACGAACGTGCGCAAGGGTGCTGTCATGATGGACCTATGATCTTGGGATGGGGAACTTCGACGGCCGCCACCGCCTGGTGGCGATGTTGCAGCTGCGCGAACGTCAGCCGCAGAAAGTCGTGCAGGTTCGGGTCGGGCTTTCCGGCAAGGTAGGCACGCGCCTGGCGGGCCATTTCCTGGTCGAATTGACGCCGGCTGCGGCCGTGCCAGGCACAGCGGCCATCGGCGAGCCGCAGGTCGCCGTCGCAGCGCGGGCCGATGTGGTGCAGCTCGTGGAAGAGCGTGATGAGCTTCTCCGAGAAATCGAGGTCCAGGAAACGCGGCAGGACAAACGTCAGCAAGTAGTAAAACTCGTGATGATCCAGGTAATAGCGCTGCACTTGCTCGCCGTCGATGCGGCGCGGATCGCGTGGCGACAGGCGGAGCGGCGTCACGCGTGCCTGCAGGCCGTGGGGCCGGCCATTACGCGAACGCGTCATGCCCAGGAGCAGCCGGGAGACATCCACGTGGGCCAGGGCAGCGCAGCGAGCGACGATATCGACCAGCAGCCGCCGCACATGCCCGCAAAAATCGAACGGCTCGGCCGCCGGCCCGGTCGCCAGCCAGGGATGCGGCTGCTCGAAGCGGCTCAGCGGCGCTCGCGGGGCGCGCAGCAGACGCACGGGCAAAGGATTATTGCCTTCCTGCCAATGCAGCGCGATGGGCGGCCGGCCGCCGCGTTTGCGCTTCCTGCCCGCCAGAAGCAGTGTCATGGCTCCTCCGTGTTCGACCGTCAAGATGGGCAAGCTCGAGTTGTTATAGCAATTCGCGGGTCGCGTCTTGCACGGCCTAGAGCGCGCAACTTTAGGCAAAGTCCGGCTTCGCGAAGAATCTCTCAAGGCGGCGCGCCGACTGGACCGATGAGGAAAAGGATAGCTTTTAATCCACGCGTATCGAGCGCGGCACGAAGGGGTTGGCCATGAAGCGGAATCGGGGTTGGCTGTGGCTGGTGGCGGGAGCATGTCTGACGGCGACGACAGCCGGCGGTTGCCAGACCTGGGTTCCCGAAGCAGGCTTGACCTTGCCTTCGCCCTGGTACCTGAAGCATCAGCCCCAGTATTTTCCACCGTCGCCTCCATTCCCGTTACCCAGGGAACTGGCCAACCTGGAAGAGGCGTCGGCGAAGGAGATCCCCTCGGCGCCGCGACCCACCGGCCCGTGATCACGGACGCCATGTCACGCGTTGGCCCGTACTCCAGATGCATGCGAAAGCCGCACGGGCTGGTTTAGCCACGCTACCGTCAGGCTCGACGCCGGCTCCACGTTCGACCAAGGCGAAGCACGACGGAGACGAAACCATTCACCTTGGTGTCGACTGTCATTTGGAAAAACTCGAAATGTTCTTTCTTTCGGATTGCACGAAGTGCGTCCGTCCGTCTACAATCAACTTGTACTCTTCTAGGCAGTCGAAAAGTCTTTCAGCCCTGTCGGTCTGCGCCCTGAGCTGAATTCCGTCAGATGGCTTAATTCATCGGCTGACGGATTTTGCCCGGCCGGAATTCGCTTCTTGACCTAGAATAGTCAAAACGCCCTTTGCACTCGATCGGAAGCGTCGTCGCTCTCCCCGTTCTCGCGCCGAGGTCGTCTATGAAGCTCAGTCTGGTGGTGCTGACGCCCGGGAAATCCGAAGGCAAGGCGATTCCCATCACCCTGGCACAGTTCTTGATCGGTCGTGATCCGCAGTGCAATCTGCGTCCGGCGAGCCCCATGATCAGTAAACGTCACTGTGCTGTACTTGTCCGGAACGGCAAGGTTTTTGTCCGCGACTTTGACAGCACCAATGGCACCTTCATCAACGATACCCAGGTCAAGGAGGAGCAGCAGCTGAATCATGACGATATTCTGAAGGTCGGGCCGCTCGAGTTTCGCGTGCAAGTTGAGGGCGCTCCTGTGCCCGTGAACAAGCCAACACCTACTCCGCCTCCCGCCAAGATTGCTCAGCAAGCCTCCAGCAACGATGATGACGTGGCCGCCATGCTGCTAGCTTTGCAGGACGATGGACCGTCAACCCCTTCCCCGTCAAGCAGTGACGAGGTTCCGGGCGGCACGACCCTGATGGATGTCTTGCCGGATGCGCCTCCGGAAACGAAGGAGGAGATCGCCACGGAAGAAAAGAAGCCCGAGGCCAAGAAGCCGGACGTCAAGCAGAGCCAGGCGAATACCTCTCACGCAGCCAAGATGATCCTCGAAAAATACACACGCCGTTCCCGCAGCTGATTTACATTCCCGTCAGCGTGATGGCCCGTGCTCCGATTTCAACTCCAGGCAATTGGCGACAGCTGCGCCACAATCTTTTGCGCTGGTTCCGCGCTCATGCACGCCCGCTCCCATGGCGCGAGTCGCGCGATCCGTATGCCATCTGGCTAAGCGAGGTGCTGTTACAGCAGACCCAGGCGGCCACCGTGGTCCGTTACTTCGGTCGCTTCCTGCGGGCTTTTCCCAGTATCGCGGCCCTGGCCAGTGCCGAAGAGCAAGACCTGCTGCGCCACTGGGAAGGCCTCGGATACTATCGAAGAGCGCGCGATCTGCTTCGTGCCGCGCGGCTCCTTGTCTCGCACCACGACGGGCGCATTCCCGATGATCCAGAGGTGCTGAGCCGACTGCCGGGATTCGGGCGCTACACTGTCGGTGCCGTGCTGTCACAAGCCTTCGATCGACGCATGCCCATCGTCGAAGCCAATAGCCGCCGGGTCTTGTCCCGCTTGTTCGTGGTCAGCGGAGCGAGTCGCAATGTCGAAGCTCGGTTATGGGAACTGGCCGAGATGCTGTTGCCCGACGGCGGCGCCGGCGACTTCAATCAAGCGCTGATGGAACTGGGCGCGCTTGTGTGCACGGCGCGGCAGCCGGACTGCGGGCGCTGTCCCCTGGCAAAGGCTTGCCTGGCGCGACGAACGGGACAGCAAGAGTCGATCCCGCCGCGGCGCGGCCGCGCCATAATTGAAAAGCAGGTGGAGGTCGCCGTTGTTTGCCGACGCGGCCAGCGCGTGCTGGTCGCACAGCGGCCAAGGCACGGACGCTGGGCTGGGATGTGGGAATTCCCGCATGGCCCGATGAACGAACACGAGTCAGCGGTGGACGCGGGCCGGCGTACCGTCATGGAGTTGACTGGCTGCCGGGCCGACATCGGCGATCCACTGCTGGACTTCGCACATGCCATCACGCGTTTCCGCATCCGGCTCATCTGCTTGCAAGCGCGCTGGCGCGGCGGCGCCTTCCGATCGGAGTTCTATCAGCAAGGCAAATGGTTGCTGGTTGAGGACCTGATGACGCTGCCTTTCAGCGCGCCGCAACGCCGGTTGGCGGCCACACTTTCAATCAACCCGGCCGCCGCCAAGCGGTCTGTCGCCGAGAGCGTCAATACCGCCACCAGCATGAAATCAGGTCATCCGCGTTGCCGCTGACGCGCATCCGTACGTTCTCGCGAAAGCGCCATTCGATGCCGGGCAATATTCTCCAGGTGGGCACATGGCTGCCTTGCTCTTCCAGGAAGCGAAAGCCGCCACGCGCTTGAAAGAACAGCATGACCTTCTGGCTGGTCGGCTCGCAAACGGCCTGGATGGGACATTGCACGACCAGGCCGTAGTGCGTCCCCGCGCGGAAATCGTCGGTCAAGCGCGGCTCGATGCCCAGGCTCTGCCCGACGAAGCCCTGCACCGCGGCAACCGTGCCCAGTTGCCCGCTCCAGCCCAGCGTGGGACTGGCGATGACTTGCCCTGGTGCGGGATCAGCCGGCGGCTCCCCAGGCGGCTCAAAGCCATTCAGCTTGATGCGCAGGCCGGTCGCGGACCATACCGTTGGCTCACGCTCATCGGTCACGCCGAACAAGCCACCCTGGGCCCGCGCTCGATCGCTGGCGACGAACAGCAGTCCACCGAGCAGCAACGCGCGCCGGCAAAGCCAGTGTGGCAACGTTAATTTCGATCGCATGCCGGCCGGATACCAAAGTTGCAATTCGTGGTCAAGAGTAGCTACGGCCTACAGTTTCGTGAGAATTTCTTCGGCGGGAATGACCATCTTGCGGCCGTCCTCGTATTCAACCAGGAGCTTGCGTGCCAGAATCTCCTGAGCCAGAACACGGGCCTTCCCATTGGCGGTGACAATGCGCGTGCCAGGATTGGGGAGTTGCTGCTGGAATTCCTCGTAAACGTCTTGCTCGAAGCGCAAGCAGCACTTGAGCCGGCCGCAGCGACCGCTGATCTTGGAAGGGTCCAGCGTCGATTTTTGCAGCTTGGCCATGCGCATCGACACCGGCGGCATCACCGGCATGTGCGTGTTGCAGCATACCGGCTTGCCGCAGTCGCCGTAGTCAGCGAGCAGCTTGGCCTCGTCGCGAACGCCGATCTGCCGCATCTCGATGCGCGTGCGGTACTCGCGAGCCAGATCCTTGACCAGATCGCGGAAGTCCACGCGTTTCTCGGCAAGAAAGTAAAAGATGATCCGCTCGCCGCCGAACAGGTGCTCGGCGTCCACCAGTTCCATCTGCATTTTACGCTGCTTGATGAACTCCGTACAGCGATCGAATTCGTTCAATTCGGCCTGGCCGGCACGCTGGGCCAGAGCGCAGTCGTCGTCGTTCATGACGCGGACGATTTGCCCGCGTGTCGGCTCCACGATCATCTGCACGGCCTTTGGAGTGGCGTCGCACAGGATCTCGCCGACTTCAAGGCCGCGCTCGCTGCGCACAATCACTTTTTGCCCGCGCGCGTAGGCCGCATCGCCGATCGCCTGGTACTCCCCCAGAAATCGCATCACGCCATGACGCGTGATGTAGGTGGCTGCCATACTGGCTCATTGTATCATGACAGGCGGCGATCATGCTGGTCAAACCGCCGGTCCTGGAGCTTTCAGAATGTAAATCTGCCGTAACCGGCGCCAGGTCAACAACATACGTCGCACACTCGTCGATCCCAGGGAAGTGTCAGATTTCCGGCAGCGCCATTGGCATTTGACCATTGTCTGGTCTAAGATTGAATGGGCTGCTGGACGCGAGATTCCCTGCGTCGCGACACTCTCCCGGTTCGCCTTGAGTTCGACACATGGAAAAAATAACCGAGACTTGGGTCACAGCCCCGGATCGGCCGGTGTCCGTAACCAACCGCAATGCCTGCGTGGTGCACATCTATCCTACCGGCATGGGCATGGGAGCACGCTACACGTTATCGGACCAGCCGCTGGTCATCGGCCGTGGCAACGAGTGCGAGATTCGCATCAACGACCATTCAGTGTCGCGCCGTCATGCCCGCATCCAGCCAGCCGCCGATGGCTACTATGCCGTCGATCTGCAAAGCACGAACGGCACCTATGTCAACGACGTACCCGCTGCCATGTGCAAACTCAAGGACGGTGACTACTTGCGCGTCGGCAACTGCATCTATCGCTTTCTCATGGGCGGCAACGTCGAGGCCGAGTATCATGAGGAAATTTATCGCCTGACCATCATCGATGCCCTCACCGACATCCACAACAAGCGCTACTTTCTCGAGTTTCTTGACCGCGAGCTGGCGCGATCCAGCCGTTATGACAGGCCGTTGTCGCTGGTGATGATCGATATCGATCGCTTCCGCTCGATCAACGAGGAACTGGGCCACCTGGGCGGCGATTTCACGCTTCGCGAGCTGGCCGCCCGCATCAAGGGCAACATTCGCAAGGAGGAACTGTTTGCCCGCTACGGCGGCGAGGAATTTGCCGTCGTCCTTCCCGAAACCAATGCTGACGGCGCTGGCAAGCTGGCCGACCGGCTCGTAGCCGCCATCAGTTCCAAGGAATTCCACTACGAGGACCGCATCTACCAGGTCACCATCAGCATTGGCGTGTCGACCACTCAGGGGGAAACGGACATCAGCCCCCAGGAGCTGATTCGCCGTTCCGACGAGAAGCTCTACCAGGCCAAGCGCGAGGGGCGCAATCGCGTGGTGAGCTGATCCGTGCCGTGCCGACGTCAGTGACCTCGCGCCAGTGTTCTCCCGCCTTCCCATCTTGCCGCGTCGCCGTTGCGATTGACACGTCTTGCGGACGGGCTAGAATCCATATCTCGCCATGACGCAGCAACCTGGAAATCTTCAGCACGAAGGCCGTCGCCGTGTCGGAATCGCACGAAACACCGGATGCATTTGAAGCCACGCGGACGGAGAAACTGCGCCGCATCGAATCCTTGGGCCTGGACCCGTGGGGCGGCCGGTTCGATAACGCATTGCCCATTGCCAGGATCCGCGACCTGCCCGCCGATCTGCCGGAGGAGCAGCGGCCGCAGGTGCGCGCCGCCGGGCGCATCATCTTGCGACGCATCGCCGGCAAGATCCACTGGCTGGAGATCCAGGACTGGTCTGGCCAGCGCACCCGCCGGGCCATGAAGAGCAAGGAGCACGCCGGCACCGAGGATGATGCCTGGTCGAGCTATGTGCAGGTGATGATCGGTCAGAAACAGGTCGGCGAACAGGGCTGGGCGCTGGCTCAGGAGTTCGACCTCGGCGACATTGTCGGCGTTGATGGCACGTTCGGCAAGACCAAGACCGGCGAGCTGACCATCTTTGCAACGAAGCTCCATCCGCTTGGCAAGTCGCTCCTGCCGCACCCTGACAAGGTCAAAGGGATGCAGGATATCGAGTATCGGCTGCGACATCGCTATCTCGATCTCTTGTACACGCCGGAGACACTGGAGCGCACGCTGAGCCGCGTACGCATCATTCGCGCGATCCGCAACTACCTGGACGGTCTCGGCTTCGTGGAGGTGGAGACGCCGACGCTGCACGCCATCGCCGGCGGCGCGGCGGCCCGGCCGTTCATCACGCACCACAACGCCCTCGACATCAAGCTGTACCTGCGCATCGCTCTGGAACTGCATCTCAAGCGCTTGCTGGTCGGCGGCATCGAGAAAGTCTTCGAGATCGGCCGGGTTTTTCGCAACGAGGGCATCAGCCCCAAGCACAACCCGGAATTCACCATGATGGAGCTGTACCAGGCCTACGGCGACTACCGCGTCATGATGGACATCACCGAGGGGCTGATCGTCGCCTGCGTGAAATTGCTGACGGCCGGGAAATCCGAACTGAAGTTGCCCTACGGCGAGCGGCTGATCGACTACACGCCCCCCTTCCGGCGCGCCAGCTATGCCGAGCTATTTCGTGAGCACGTGGGCGTGACCATCGACGATGCCGACGGCGTCCGCGTGGCGGCCGAGGCGACCGGCTTTCCTACGGCCGGCAAGCATCATGACGTCCTTGTTCATTATCTCTTCGAGGAAAAGGTGGAAGACAAGCTGGCCGGGCCGGTGTTCGTCCACGACTATCCGGCGTCGCTGTGCCCGCTCACCAAGCGCAAGGCGGGCAACCCGAACATCGCCGAGCGTTTCGAGCTGTACATCGACGGCATGGAGCTGGCCAACGCCTACACCGAGCTGAACGACCCGATCACGCAGGAGGCGACCTTTCGGCAGCAGCTCGCCGGCCTGCCGGAGGAGGATTCGATGGCGAAGATGGACGAGGATTTCGTCCGCGCCTTGAAGCACGGCATGCCGCCCGCCGGCGGCCTGGGAGTCGGCATCGACCGGCTCGTGATGCTGCTGACGAACACGCAAACGATCCGCGACGTGATCTTGTTTCCGTTGCTGCGATCCCAATAAACATTGTTTACGATTCGCGCTCGCAGTCCTCCTGCGGCGCGAGTCATCCCTGAACAGTGAGCGCGACCGCGAAACGTAAACAAAAACTGCCAAGGAGGGCTTTCGTGTACAAGCTGCTGCTGTGCTGGCGTTACCTGCGGACGCGCTATCTCGCGCTGGCATGCATCATCAGCGTGATGCTGGGGGTGGCGACGCTCATTGTCGTCAACAGTGTCATGAGTGGCTTCAGCACGAAGCTGAAGGATCGGCTGCACGGGCTGCTTTCCGATATCGTCATCGAAGCCAGCACCATGGAAGGTTTCGCGGATCCCGGCGAGAAGATGGCCAGAATCCGGGCGCTGCCATTTCTCAGCGAGCGCATCGAGGCGATGACGCCGGTCATGGAAGTCTTCGCCATCATGCAGTTCTCCTGGCCCAACGGCGAGCGCGTCACCCGCACCGTGCACCTCGTGGGCGTCGATCCCAAGTCGCGTAATCTGGTCGGCGGCTTCAAGGAGCATCTGGTGCAGGCGAGATCGAAGCCGGGCGAGTTCTCGTTCGAGCTATCGCCGGAAGCGCGCAAGCGCTACGAGTATCGCGAGGCCATCATGGACCTGCAACAGCGCGCCATCACCCCCGTGGATCCGGAGCAGCCGCCGCCTCCGGCCAGGACCCCCAAGCGGATCAAGGTCCCGTGCGGTGTGGTGCTGGGCAACCTGATCGCCAGCTATCGCGAGAAAGCAGGCACCGACGAGAATGGCACTGTCAAGTACGTCGAGAAGTATCCGCTCGGCACCGACCGTAGCGAGGTCATCATCACCACCATCGGCGGCGAGCGGCTCATGCCGGTCTACGATAACTTCGTCGTCGTCGATTATTTCAAGTCCGACATGAGCGAGTACGACAGCCAGTATGTCTTTGTGCCGCTCGAGCATCTGCAACAACTGCGCACCATGCAGAACCGCGTCACCAGCATTCAGATCAAGCTCAGGGATTATGCCACGGCGCCGGCCGTGGTCAAGGAACTCCGCAAGATGTTCGGCAAGGACGGGGTTCGTGTCGAGACGTGGGAGCACAAGCAGGGCCCGCTGCTGGCGGCCATCTCCATCGAGAAGGGCATTCTGAATATCCTGCTGTTTCTCATCATCGGCGTGGCAGGCTTCGGCATCCTGGCGATCTTCACGATGATCGTGGCCGAGAAGACACGTGACATCGGCATCCTGAAAGCCCTCGGCGCTTCCAACGGCGGCGTCATGAAGATCTTCCTCGGCTACGGCTTCCTGCTCGGCATCATCGGCGCCTGGATGGGGACGGCACTGGGCCTGTCGCTGACTTTCAACATCAACGCCATCGAGCATCTATTGAGCAACATCACCGGCGGCGAGATCTTCAATCGCGAGGTCTACTACTTCGACAAGATTCCGACCAACATCGAGATCTGGATGCTGGTGCTGGTCAACATCGGCGCCATCGGTATCGCCGTCGTCTTCAGCGTGCTACCCGCCATGCGCGCTGCCATGCTCCACCCCGTGCGTGCCTTAAGGTACGAGTGATTCCTCAATTGCAATCGTTCAATTTGCCAAGCGGCTTTCCTAGCGAGGTTCCAAGATGCATCCCCTCCTCCGTGCCATCGATCTGCAGAAGACCTATCGCAAGGACGCCAACAGGGTTGAAGTCCTGCGCGGCCTGAGCCTCGACGTCCACGAGGGGGAGTTCGTCAGCGTCATCGGGGCTTCCGGCTCGGGAAAGAGCACGCTGCTGCATCTCCTGGGGACGCTGGATCGGCCCGATTCGGGGGAGATTCACCTGGAGGGCAAGCGCATCGACAACCTGCCGTCGGAAGGGCGCGACAAGCTGCGCAACCACACCTTCGGCTTCATCTTCCAGTTCTATCATCTCCTGCCGGAGATGACGGCCCTGGAGAACGTGCTGACGCCGGCCATGATCGCCAACTCGGCTTGGTCGTGGTGGGGGCGGCGCAAGGAATTGCGCCGCCAGGGCATGGCCATGCTGGAACGCATGGGACTGGGTCAGCGCTGGAACCATCGGCCACGCGAACTCTCCGGAGGCGAAATGCAGCGGACGGCCATCGCCCGCGCCCTCATCAGTCGCCCGCGCGTGCTCCTCGCCGACGAGCCTACCGGTAACCTCGACGCCAGCAACGGCGGCCACATCATCGAGGTGCTCCGTAACCTCAACCGCGACGACGGCCTCACCATTGTCATGGTCACGCACAACCTCGATATCGTCCAGGAAAGCGATCGCGTCGTTCGCATGGTCGAAGGACGGATCGAACCGGCGGCGGCGCTGGTGAATGCGTAGGCATGCCGTGCTGCTATAATGTCCTCAAGGCATCGAGCAGACGAGGACACCATGGCCGCCAAGCCCATCGAACTGGAGACTGACCCCCGCTTTCCCAGCGGCCCCTGGACCGGCTTCTTCTTGCAGCCGGCCCTGCCCGGCCGACATCTCATGGAGCTGCACCTGACATTTCGGCACGGACAGATCACCGGCCAGGGACGCGACTGGGTCGGAAAATTCCTCATCCGTGGCCGATATGAACTCGCCGATGGCAAGTGCCACTGGACGAAACGCTACCTCGGCAAGCACGACGTCTTCTACAAGGGCTTCAACGAGGGCAAGGGCATCTGGGGTGTGTGGGAGATTTCGGCCGAGCAAAACCTCGGCTTCACTTCACGCGGCGGCTTCCACATCTGGCCCGAGGGCATGCCAGACCCGACCCAGCCCACGCTCAGCGAAGAAGCCGATCTCCCGCTACATGTCGATGAGGCCGAACCGGCCGAGGAAGTCCTGACGCCGCTGGTCTGAAAAGGCCTCTTGGAATCATGGGCATATCCGCGTGCGCGCGGTTTCTGCTCGACCGCTCTGTGGTCGCGCATCGGATGTGGTCGCGCAACGTTCGCTTTTGGTAGAGTGAAAGGCTGTTTAATTCGTCATACGAGCATTCAGCAGCCCTTCCTTGATGAGTGCTTGCAGGGCCAGGACGTGCTTGCAGCGGCCTATGCGGAGAAAGCCCATGCATTCGCAGGTGGTGTCAGCGACGCTGGCCAGGCGAACGCTGTAAACAGCCGTCGTGCCCAGGCGAAGGACACGGAAGCCGCGGCCGCCGATGTCGCTGGCAAGCTCCCGGAAATAGTAGAAGGACAGCTTCCGTCCTTCGGCAATGGCAAACACGCCCGGCTCGGCATCGGCGGGACGCATCAGTCGGACCGTTCTCTTCTTGATGCGTTTCTTGGCCATGAGCTCTCAGCGTGCCGCACGCGGCGGTCATTGGCACAGGCCGTGCTGCAACATGGCTGCCAGCTGGCCAGGCTCGTCCGTGGTGATTCCGTCCACGCCCCAGGATAGCAGCGTGCGCCATGCGTCGGCATCGTTGACCGTCCAGGGCAGCACGCGCAAACCGTGCCGCCGGGCTTGCTTGACCTGGCTCTCATCGAGGAAGGTGTAGTCCGGACAGTATGACGATCCGGAGACGGAAGCCGAGAGCCAGCCTGGATCGATGGGCGTCGTTCCGGACAGCAACACGGCCGTCGCCAGGTCAGGCTCCAGTACCCTGATTGCCGTCAAGCAGCGATGATCGAAGCTGCGCACGCTGCTGCGTGTCAGCGCAGCAGCGCGGTGCAGCGCCTCAACGACGCGCCGCTCGAAAGTGCCCGGCCGGACGCCGTCAAAGTCGTCGCCGATGTACTCGCGATGAAACGGGACTCGTTTCAGCTCCAGGTCGATGCGCAGCAGGCGTGCGCGCTGCCGTTGCTCGGCATTCTTGCCGAGGCTTTCGCCAATGTCGCCGGCATACGCCGCGACAAACTCGAGTAGCTCGGCAAGAGTCGGCGGCGTGAACGGGTCAATGCCGCGCGCCTCGGCAAACATCTGTGCCAGCGGCGTGACGTCGGCGTTCTGACGAGGAAAACGAACGGGATCGGGATTCCGATCGGCGCTGTAGCCACGCAGCTGGTCGAGCGCAAGCTGCCGGACGAGCGGCCGCGTGCAAGTCTCCGGGACGCCGTTGCCGATCTTGCGGAAGATGCCCTCGTGCACCCATGGGTCGTGGACCAGCACCGGCACGTCGTCGGCCGTGAGGTGGACGTCGGTCTCGATCGACGTGGCCCCGACATCGAGGGCGACCTCGAATGAGGGGAATGTATTCTCCGGCTTCAAGGCGCGGGCGCCGCGATGGCCCTGCACGTCGAACCCCGGGCGCGCCGTCATGGCTTGCTCTCCAGGTTGAACAACCGCCGCAGGAATGCGGCGCCGCTGGCCACGTCGGCGACGCGGTTGTCACCCGTCTCGCGCGCGATGGCCAGGCAGCCGTGAAAACCGACCTCCTCCAGGACGCTCGCCAGCAGCAACCAGTCGATGTCGCCGTGCCCCAGCGCGACTTCCATGCTGGCCCGGCTGGCGCCGGCGGAGCGGGCGTCCCTGGCGTGCGCGTGCGCGAGCCGTTCCTTCAGATCGCGGGCGCTCTGATATGGATCGAAGCCGTTCATGAGCAGGTTGGCCGGATCGTAGCAGACGGCCAGGGAACCGGTGTCGAACCGGACCAGAAACTCGGCCAGTTCGCGGCCGGCCTCCAGCCCCGTCTCGAGAGCCAGCACGGCCCCTACCCGGTCGCCATGCCGGGCCAGCGCTTGCAGCGACTCGGCAAGGAAGGCGGCGCGCGGGTCGTCCTTTTCCGCGCTGACGCGCCCCGTCTGCACGACCACGACCGGCCCGCCCAGGTCATAGCTCAGGCTCAGGCACTGGCTGACATGGTCGATGCGCTCCTCGAGTCGTTCGGGGCGATCGAAACCGAAGCGCAGCGGGCAGGAGACGGCGGCGAGTTCCAGTCCATGGCTGCGCAACCGCTGTCGCAGCTCGCGGCGTCCGGTCTGCGACAGGCCGGTCGGCGATAGCTCGCCGCCGACGCGCAGCTCGACGGCCGTCAGCCCGAGTCGCCGCGCCTCCTCCAGACCGCGCCGCAGCGGCAAGCCGAGCGACGCCAGACAGACTCCCAGCTTGATTCGTGCCATGCCGATCCCGGTACTGGAAAACGAAAACCAACAAAGAAGAATGATTCTGAACCGAAACGACCATCGGTTACGCGCGCTGGAAGGGCCAGCTCTCGGCGCGGACCTCCGGACAATCGGTGAATGCCGAGAATGGCCGGACCAGGTCTCGAAACGCCGTGCCCGGCAGGCCGACGGTGCCCCAGCGCGGGCTGCGCTGGCGCATGTGCCGGCGGTAGTCGGCCACGTCCAGACCGCGAAGCAGGTAGTGCTGCCCGTGCCATTTCCACAAGTCTTGCGTGCCGTCCGCCACCGCGACCGACGGCTGCAACTGATACATGAAAAGCAGGATGCCCCGGTAGCCGGGACCGAAATACTCCACCCAGCGCGACAGCCCGGTGACGTCCTCGATGGTGGACCATGTCTCCCAGACGTGACGTTCCTTGCCGGGCGGACCGCCGGGGAAGCGGCGGCCCTTCACATCCACCAGCAGACGAAACTCTTCACCGAGAACGATGAAGTCAAGGTTCTTGACCGGGCGATCTCCCAGAAAGGTGCGCCGCGACTCGTCCACGCCCACGTAGCAGAGCCGCTGCTCCTGAAGATACGCCTCGAAAGCCGCCTCGTAATGGTTGCCGCGATCCATCAGCGCCCCCGATCGCTTGCCGTCTTCAGATCCAAGTCGGCGCATGCTGCCCTGGCCCTATTCTAGCAATCCGCGCGACAATGCACGAGGTCTGGACATGCTGCTTGCATCCGCTTGCTTGGCAATCGCTTGTCGGCCGCGGCATCGCGTATAATGCTCAGGTCGCCTGATAGCTCGCCAGAACCGGAACTGATTCTTCCCTAAACGCCATGGGCAAGTCGAATGTCCAACCCCAGGCCGCTCGGCGGCATCATTCATACCTACCAGAAGTATGACCCGGCGAACTTTCCGAGTCCGACGGCCTCGCCGCCGGATCTCGTGTCGCCGGCGTTCAATCATCTTCTGCTGTATGGCAACACGCGTGAGCTGACCGAGGAGGAGCTGGCCCGGGCGGTGCGCATCGATCCGCGCAGCATCAAGGGGCTCGGGCCGAGCCTCGAAGCGTTGATGGAGATGCTGCGGCAACGCAAGGAGAAGATCCTCCGAACCTACGAGACCGGCAAGGTCGAGGCCGAGGCCCGCGGCAACTACATAAACCAGGCCGCCGGCATGCGGCCGCCGCCCAACCTGTCGCGGCGCTTCCAGCAGGCCGTCCAGGAGGAGCAGCTTCACGATCTCGAGCAGCTCTGGTACCGCTCCGGCGACGAGCAGGGCCGGTTCGCGCGACAGCTCCTGCAGCTCGTCGAGCGTTTGGGCGAGAAGTATCAGGTCGATGAGCTGGCCGCCAAGTACGAGTTCACCGGCCGCACGCCCATGAGCGTGCCGCAGGCCATCGAGATCAAGCAGGAGCTGGAAGCCATCGACCGGTTGCTCAAGCAGCTTGAAGAAGCGATGAAGACGGCCCAGGTCGGCCTCATCGATCTTGAAGAGCTGGCGGAGTTCGCCGAGCCGGGGGACATCGAGCAGCTTGGCGAGCTGCAGCAGATGATTCAGGAAATGCTGCGGGCCGAGCTGGAGCGCCAGGGCATCGAGCAGAGCCAGCAGGGCTTCCAGATGACGCCAAAGGCATACCGGCTCTTCCAGGCGAAGCTGCTGACGCAGATCTTCGAGGACCTGCAAGGCTCGCGCTCCGGGCGGCACCAGGGGCCGATTCTCGGCGAGGGGGCGGTCGAGCTACAGCTCACCAAGCCTTACGAGTTCGGCGATTCGGTCACGCACATGGACATCCCGGGGTCGATGATCAACGCCATGCTCCGCGACGGCCCCGGGCTGCCGATCCGCATGAAGGCCGACGACATCGTCATCCACCGCACGCGCAACAACCCCAAGTGCGCCACCGCCGTGCTGCTCGACATGAGCGGCTCGATGCGCTACGGCGCCCAGTACGTCAACGTCAAGCGCATGGGCCTGGCGCTGGCCGGCCTCATCCGCGGCGAGTATCCCGGCGACTTCCTGCAGTTCATCGAGGTCTACACCTTCGCCAAGCCAAGACAGTTCTCCGAGATCGCTACCCTCATGCCCAAGCCGGTGACGATATTCGATTCCGTCATCAACCTCAGGGCAGACATGAGCGATCCGGACATCAACGAGCTGATGATCCATCCACACTTCACGAACATCCAGCACGGGCTGCAACTGGCGCGCAAGTACCTGTCGGCCCAGGACACGCCCAACCGGCAGATCGTGCTCATCACCGACGGCCTGCCGACGGCGCACTTCGAGGGGGAGGTGCTCCGTCTCATGTATCCGCCCAGCTCGGCGACCGAGAAGGCGACGATGCGCGAAGGCCGGCAGTGCGCCCGCGAGGGCATCACCATCAACATCTTCCTGCTGGCGAGCTGGAACCAGTCGGAAGAGGACGTCCGCTTCGCCTACCGGCTGGCGGAATCGACGCGCGGCCGGGTGTTCTTCACCGCCGGCAAGGAGCTGGACCGCTACGTGGTCTGGGACTACATCAAGCGGCGCAAGCGGATCATCTCCTGATGCTGGCGGCGGTCATCCATGATCTACCGTCGACGATTATCGCGCACGCGCGAAATGCTATGCGGCTGCAAGTCTGGAGATACAATGGAAATACAGAGCACCTTCCGCCAGCCGCGCCCGTAGCTCAGGGGATAGAGCATCGGTTTCCTAAGTCGGCAAGAGCGTTGCGTCCTGTTGTCTTGCTGGGGATGGATTTGCGAACGGAAGTGCCGATGTAAAGCGGGTTTACATGCGAAAGAAGGCAACGGCCCGCCGAGAACCAGAACTGTCGCATTGTTGTCCTGTTTTGCCGGATATGGTCAGCGACCAAACCCCAGGACGGTTTTTCCGAGGCCGGGTAGAATGACCCCAGGCCCCCGTAGCTCAGTGGATAGAGCAATTGTTTCCTAAACAATAGGTCGCAGGTTCGATCCCTGCCGGGGGTAGTGATCTTTCGCTTCAAGGAACATTTCGACCCAGGGGTTCACGGAGATGGTGAGCCTCTGTCTGGCACGCTCGCGTTGTTCCGCGAATTCCCGCAACGGTTTACGTCGCGATGGTCTCTGGCGTGGTCTCTAGGGTTGCTGCGATGGAGACAGCCGCCTTGGCCCTCCCGCCGACTTTTCCACAAACTCTCGGTGTCTCACCGCTGCGGGCGCGTTCGGGTTAGAGCCCGTTTCGATGCGGTTCCCCGAACTTGACAGTGATGGTTCAGCGTCGGGAGCGCGACCAACTCAAACCGCTGACCTGCGGGTAAACGCTGGGCAACCGGAATAGGCCGGAAGCGCGTCCAACGAGCCGAGCATCCAGGCAATGCTACTTTTTCCTCAGAGAGTTTGGTAGACTTTCTCTGAGCTGAGTTTGGCCTTGTCCGCTGAGCGGAGAATGGGACGTCATGACCAAGGTGAACCAGTACGTCAAGATCGCAGAAGCTGCCAGAATCCTCGGCGTATCGCAAAACACGCTTTACACAGCATCATCCCGATGAATTTCAAACGGCGTTGGCCGAGCAGGTATGCGCCGACGCCGCGCTGGCGGCCCACGAGTTCAAGCCCGACCATGAGCATGACGCGGGAGTCTCGTCCATCGGCATCACCATACCTGGCGACCTGGATGCGACCAGGCTGAATGAGTGGCTGCGCGAGTTGCTGCAAACCCACGGACCGGACATCTTCCGCATGAAGGGCGTGCTCAGCATCAAGGACGATGCGCGGCGCTACGTCTTCCAGGGGGTACACATGCTGTTTGATGGCCGGGCCGATCGGCCGTGGGGCTCGAAAGAGCAGCGGCACAATTCGCTGATCTTCATCGGTCGAAAACTGGATCGCACCAGGCTGGAAGCGGGGTTCAAGTCATGTTTGGCGTGAAGAAACCACGAGCGGACGTGTCGTGGACCAGGCGTTGGCAAGCCGACATCGGGGATCACGCCATTGCCGTGGCCTGGTCGGCGGACGGCAGCAGTCTGGCGGCGGCAGCCGTGGGCGGGCCCATTACCTTGTGCGAGGCCACGACCGGCCGCATACTTCGCAGCTTGGCCGGGGCATGGCTTCGGCACCACCGCCATCGCCTGGCATCCACAAAGTGGCCCGCTGGCCAGCGTCGGCCAGGACGGTTCGGTCAAGCTCTGGGATGCGCGCGATGGCCGCATGCTGTGCGCGCTTGAAGGCGGCGCCCCCTGGGTTGAGCGCGTCGTTTGGAGCGTTGACGGGACGCTGTTGGCCTCGGCGGCCGGCCGAAAAGTGCGCCTGTGGAGCGCGGCCGGAGAGTTGGTACGCGAGTTCGCCGATCATCCCAGCACCGTTGCCGACATCCAGTGGAAGCCGGGCGCGCGCGAGTTGGCGTCGGCGGCCTACGGGCAGATCGCCATGCTTCATGCCGACCGCGCCGAGCCGTTACAGACCCTCAAATGGCAGGGCTCGCAGCTGGTGCTGGCCTGGAGTCCAGACGCCAAGCATCTGGCCACCGGCGATCAGGATTGCACGGTTCACTTCTGGATCATGCGCACCGGCGAGGACCTGATGATGTCCGGCTATCCGAGCAAGGTCCGTGAACTGTCGTGGGATCACACGAGCCGATACCTCGCCACGGGGGGCAGCCCGGTCCCTTGCGTGTGGGATGTGTCTGGGGCCGGGCCGGCGGGCACAAAGCCCAAGTTGCTGGAAGGACACGGCGATAAGGTGACGAGCCTGGCGTACCAGCATGCGGGGCCGTTGCTGGCCTCTGCGGCGGCCGACGGCGAGGTCATACTGTGGCAGCCAGACCGGCACGAACGTGCCTTGTGCCGTGTGGAACTCGCGACGGAACTGACGCACATCGCCTGGGCGCCGGATGATGGCGCCCTGGCGGTGGGGGACGCGCGCGGCGGCGTTGCCGCCCTGGTCTTGAATAATCCACTGATGAAATCGACATGAGTGTGCGCAAGGAGAATGTCGTGGCCGCACATGCTCAGGCGTTTCTCGCGGGGCCGGAACATCCCCAGTCCAGGCAGCAGAGGCAGACGGAGAAACAACTGGCCGACCACCCTGCTTGATCAGCAGATGTGGTGCTGGGGCTGCGATGTCCAGCGCCGGCAAGGCAATCTGCTGAAGGAGTTCGGCTTCCGCAAAGCGCGCCCGCCGGAAGAAGTGCGCGGCTGCACGGCCTACGATCTGTGTCCCTGGCCCGGCTGCTAGTTGGTGCTGTGGGGCTTCGGGCTTTTTTTCGGGCTGGCGTCGTCAGTGAGCATCTTCCTGTGCCGCTACGGGTTTGAGGCACTGTGGTCGCGGGAAGCAGCTCTGCCGGCCATCGCGTGGACTCCCGAAGCGCTGTCCGCGTTTGCAGCGCCTGGGTCGTGGCGCGAACGCCGCTGTGTGCGCCGGATGCTGGCGGCAGCCCTGCGCTGGGTCGCGCGGGCCTTGAGTATCGAAAAGCATGCTGGCGCAGTGGGACCGCGTTGCCGCCGCCCCGCAACGCGTTCCACAAGAATGGCTTCACATCGCAAGCCGCTGCGCCCGCCGTTTGCCGTGACTGTTTGTTGTCGAGTCTACCGACACGGGAGAACCGAACATGAAGAAAGGGATTCATCCAGTCTATCGCGAGGTGGTCTTTCAAGACGCCTCCGCCAACTTTGCCTTCCTGTCGCGCTCGACCGCCAAGACTTCGCAGACAATCGTGTGGACGGACGGCAAGGAGTATCCGCTTTACAGTCTTGACATTTCGAGCGCGTCGCACCCGTTCTACACAGGCAAGATGAAGTATGTGGATTCGGCAGGCCGCGTCGAGCGGTTTCAGAAGAAGTACGGAACGAGCTACCGCAAGAAAGACGATTCCAAAGAAGCGAAGAAAGTAAAGGAGTCATGAACCCATGTCTCACAGGAGCAATCCGCGCGGGGATAACCCTCGTCGCCATCACCACACCGGCCATGTGATCAAACGTTCGCAGAGCCGGCGCCGGGGCCGACTGCCTGTGACGGTGCTGTCCGGGTTTCTTGGCGCGGGCAAAACGACGCTCTTGAATCACGTGCTGAACAACCGTCAGGGACTGCGCGTCGCGGCATCGTCAACGACATGAGCGAGGTGAACATCGACGCCGCGCAGATCCGCAAGGGCAAGGCGGCCCTCAATCGCGTCGAGGAAAAGCTGGTGGAGATGAGCAACGGCTGCATATGCTGCACGCTGCGCGAGGACTTGCTGCACGAAGTGGCGCGCCTGGCAGCCAGCGGTCGCTTTGACTACTTGCTGGTCGAATCCACCGGCATCTCCGAGCCGTTGCCCGTGGCGGAGACGTTCACGTTCGCCGACGAGAAAGGCAAGTCGCTCTCCGATCTGGCGCGGCTCGATACCATGGTCACGGTGGTGGATGCGCTCACCTTCCTGAAGGAATACAAGTCGGCCGATGATCTCTATGAGCGCGGGCTCGCCTTCAATGACGAAGATGATCGGACGGTGGTCGATCTACTGATCGACCAGGTCGAGTTCGCCAACGTCATCGTCATCAACAAATCTGATCTGCCCAGCCCCGACGACCTGGCGCGGCTGGAAGAGATTCTCAAGCGATTAAATCCCGACGCCATGATGCTCCTGGCGAAGTTCGGCGAGGTGCCGCTCAAGTGTCTGTTGAACACCGGCCTGTTCGACTTCGACAAGGCGCGCTTGGCGCCCGGCTGGTTGAAAGAGCCGCGCGGCGAGCACATCCCGGAAAGCAAGGAATACGGCATCAGTAGCTTCGCCTACCGCGCGTGCAGGCCGTTTCACCCGACGCGCTTCAAGAACGCTATGAGCCAAAGCATGAAGAGTGTCTTGCGCTCGAAGGGGTATTTTTTGGCTGGCGACACGTATGGACATGGCCGGCTTCTGGTCGCAAGCCGGCGGCGCGGCCCGAGTCGAGCCGGGCGGACGCTGGCTGGCCTCGGTTCCGCTTGACGATTGGCCGGACGATCCCATCGAGCACGCCGAAATCAAGCAACTCTGGGAGCCCCCTTTCGGCGACCGCCGCCAGGAGATTGTCTTTATCGGCATCAACATGAACAGAGACGAAATCGAAAGCAAGCTGCACGACTGCCTGCTAACCGACGTGGAGATGGCGCGGGGCCAGACGGCCTGGACGAAACTCCCCGACCCATTTGGGAAGTGGGAATGAGCCGCCTCTCCTTTGCTTCATCTCGTTATACGCCGCATTAACGATTGATGCTGGCAAGTGCGGCCGTATGCTCTCCTGACGCTCGGCAAGGTGCTGGTATCGGCGACGGGCCTGGAATTTGGTTACAGGCCCCGGGGCGATGAGCAGCGCGATCGGCGATGAACAGCGCGATCATGGCCTCCTGCAGCCTCACCCTCCCGGAAGATGAGGCGATTCCTGGTCACATTCAGGACACTCGGCCAGCAAGAAAATCTGGTGGCCGAGTCATCTCTTGTTGTAACATGCTATTTCACAATAGGTTGCAGCGGAGAGTCGCTGTACTCGGTTGTACTCGGCCAGGTTTGTGCATGTGCCATCCCTTGCCCGCAAGCGATTCGATGTCCAGGGCCGGGCCGGCGGGCACGACGCCATGGCAGTTCAAGGGGCACGACGACCGAGTCGCCTGCCTGGCGTACCAGCATGCCGGGCCGCTGCTCGCTTCGGCCGCCGCCGATGTTGTCTTGTTCTGGCAACCGGCTCGGCGTGCCAAGGTCGTCGATCGGGTTGACTTTGCCGCCGCGCTGACCTGCGTTGCCTGGTCTCCCGACGACAAGATGCTGGCAGTGGCGACGGAGCGCGGCGGGGTAGCGGCACTGGTGCAAGCGTAACGTTGACCGTTGACGCTGGCGGCGAGAGGAGGACGACATGGGGCGACAGGGGCCGGAACAGCCCATGTCGTCGCAAATGGGGCGCCCGGACAATCCATGCGTCCGGGCGCCCACCGCTGCCGCCGCGGCGCTGCTGGATCAACAGCTCTGGTGCTGGGCTGCGACATCCGCCGTGAGCACGGCAATCTGCTGGAGGAGTTCGGCTTCCGCAAGACCCGCCCGCCGACGGAGGTCCGCGGCAGCACGGCGTATGAACTCTCACCCTGGCTTGGCGCCGGGAAGACCTGACCGACTTCGCCGCGCCGGCCTCAGCGCTCGAAATGGCTTGTGTGCGCCGGTTGCTGGTCAAAGCGCTATGCTGGATCGCACGCTGAGTGCTGGCAACTCTTGGCCTCGAAGCGAGCACCGGCAAACCTGCCTGGCACAATGGGACCGAGTGATCGTCGGTCCGAAAAGATGTCGCGAAGGCTTGGCTGACGCTGGCCGAGGCGCTGGCGTTAATCAATTCTTCCTGGAAAAAATTCGGAAATAGCTATTGACTCGACATCTGCCTGTATTACAACGTAATACTGAGTATAACGTTGTAATATATCGCGAGGGCGCAATGTCGGAACGCATGGCTATGGTCGCGTTCAAGGTTGACGCCGAGCTTGCGGAACTGCTCAACCAGTTGCCCAACAAGAGCGAGTTTAGCCGCAAGTCGATCACGACGCTGTTGCAGGAGTGCTGCCCGTTGTGCAAGGGACGCGGCATTGTGCCGCGCGGCATTCACGACCACTTCGCCGCGGTGATTGCCGCGCAGCGCAGCGAGCCGTGCGCCAGCTGCGGCGGGCAGCTGACCTTGCCCGAACGGCCGGGTGAGCGCAGCGGCGACGATCGCCGCCGCCTGGATCAGTATTTTGCCGGCGGGCCGCTCTACTGCGATGCGTGCTATCGGCAGGCGCCCCTCTGCGGGGAATGCACCTGGCACGTCGATCATAAGCGGATCGACGAGCACAGGCGCCGCCTGCACCAGGGTCACTGGAGCGAGGGGCCGCGCCGGCGCGATCCACACAGCAAGCGCCGCCGCGACACGCGGCCAGGCTTTACCCTCATCGAACTGCTCGTGGTGCTCGCCATCATTGCCGTGCTCATCGCGCTTCTTGTCCCGGCCGTGCAGAAAGTCCGCGAGATGGCCGCGCGCACCCAGTGCGCCAACAACCTCAAGCAGATCGGTCTCGCGCTGCACATGTTCCACAACGACCATCGCGGCAAGTTTCCGATCTCCACCCACCGCACGTCCGACTTCACCAAGACGTGGATCTACACCCTCGCCCCCTATACGGAGAACGTCGAGACCATCCGCATTTGCCCGTACGATCCGCAGGCCGAGCAGCGCCTGGCCGACAAGGGAACCAGCTACGTGCTCAACGAATACGTGTGCGTGCCGGGCGACGGCGAGTCGCTGAACATCTTCACCATGCAGGCCACGTCGCGGACGATCACGGTCTTCACGTCCTCGGATGAGAAAGGGACCGCGACCAGCGAGGACCACACGCACTCGCGCAACTGGTTCAAGTCGCCCAAGGGAGTGTGGGGCCGCATCTGCGCGGACATCCAGCCGAACCGTTTCGGCGGCGGCTACAACCTGCCGCGCGAGGAGCGCGTCACCGGCTACGCCAACTACCTGTATGGCGACGGACACGTGGACCTGATCGCCGCTTCGCAGATCAAGACCTGGGCCGACAGCGGCTTTAACTTTGCCTTGCCACCGGAATAGACCCGTTTTTTCCAAAAAGAGGAGGACTGCCATCATGATGCTGCAACGCTGCTTGCAACGCCTACGCCACACGCCCGCGACTCGTCCGCAGGGGCGGCGTCTCCGTCCTGCCGTCGAAGAGCTCGAGAATCGACTCGTGCCGGCGGCCCCGTTCACGGCGGTGCTGACGAGTGACCACGTCGATATTGGCATTGCTTTCGAGGGAGGTGCCTTCGATCTGCACATTCACGATGAGGAAACCGACACCGAGTTCGCGCCCAACGAGGCCCTGCTTTATGTGAACGCACATGCGCGGACGCCGCGTCCGGCAGACGCAGCATTCGACTTCATCGGCGTCGGCGCCGGCGTCCAGATCTGGCAGCTGCCGCATTCCCCGCCCAACCCGGAGGTGCTGCTGCTCGGCCTTGGCACCGAGGAGATCGCCCCCGGCACCTTCGACGACGGGCAGATCAAGGTGCAGCTCAAGTCCATGACCGCGCCCACGGGCGGCGTGTTCTCCCTGTTCCGTTCGACCATCGGCGGGCCGGAAGTTTTCATGGCCACGGCCGACGGCATCTCCGCCACGGACATGATCACCCTCCTGGAAGACGGACATGAAGACCTGAACTGGGTGTTCACCCGCCGCGGCCGCTATGAGATCACCTTCGAGGCCAGCGGCGTCATCGGCGGCCAGACCTTCTCCAGCGGCGACGTCACCTATTTCTTCGATGTCGATCAGCCAGGCCTGACGCCGTCAACCGTGAGCCCGATTGCCAAGCACGGCGGCAACTTCATGGCCGGACAAGCGCAATACGCCGATGTCAACGGCGACGGCCGCGACGACCTCATCTTCCAGACCAAAGACAATCGCTTCCTGGTGTCGTTGTCCACGGGCGCGGCCTTCGGCGCCCCGGTGCAGTTTTTCAAGCACGGCGGTACGTTCATGGCCGGGCAGGCGCAGTTTGCCGACGTCAACGGCGACGACAACGCCGACCTGATCTTCCAGACCAAAGACAAACGCTTCCTGGTGTCGCTGTCCAATGGCGCGGCCTTCGGCGCCCCGGTGCAGTTTTTCAAGCACGGCGGCACGTTCATGGCCGGGCAGGCGCAGTTTGCCGACGTCAACGGCGACGACAACGCCGACCTGATCTTCCAGACCAAAGACAAACGCTTCCTGGTGTCGCTGTCCAATGGCGCGGCCTTCGGCGCCCCGACGCAGTTTTTCAAGCACGGCGGCACGTTCATGGCCGGGCAGGCGCAGTTTGTCGATATCGACAACGACGGCAAAGACGACCTCGTTTTCCAGACCATGGACAACCGCTTCCTGTGGTCGCGGTCGAACGGCGCCGCCTTCACGGGCGCGACGCAGATTGCCAAGCATGGCGGCAGCTTCATGGCCGGCCAGGCGCGCTTCGCCCATCTCAACAGCGACAACCTCATCGATCTCGTCTTCCAGACCAAGAACAATGCGTTCTTGCTGTCGCTGGGCAACGGCGGCGTCTTCGACACGCCGCGCAAGATTTTCCAGCATGGCGGCACATTCGTGCCCGGGCAGGCGCAATTCGCCGACATGAACGGCGACGGCCTCGACGACCTGTTCTTTCAGGCGCACAACAACGCCTTTCTCCTGGCCTTCGGCGGCGAGCCGGAATTCACTCCCGTGGTTTGATGCCGAAGCGAGGTTCCCATGAGCTGGAATGGCTGGCTGGAACGCCTGGCGACGCGCTGGTCCTTGCTTCGAGGGCGCTCGGCAAGGACCAGGCGGCGCGTGCGCGCCCAGGTGGAGACGCTCGAGGACCGGCTGGCGCCGGCGACGCTATCCACGTTCATGGCCAGCGAGCACGCGGACATCAATCTCCAGTATTCCGGCGGCGCGACCGGAACCTGGTCGCTGCAACATGATGACAATGACAACGTCGTGTCCCATGATCCGGACGTTGCGTTGCTCTACGTCGGCGTCGATGCCGAGGAGGCACGGCCGGCCGGCGCCAAGTTCGATTTCATCGGCGTGGCGGCGGGGGCAACCTATTACCGGGCACCGCAGAGCCAGGACTCGGAACTGCTCTACCTGGGCGTCGCCGGCTACGGCGTCACGGCCAGCGAGTTTGATCGCTACAACCCACTCACCGAGTCCAAGGGCCGCGTCAGCGGCGTGGGCCGTTGGCTCAAACTCAGCCTCGTGGATGTCAAGCACTTCCAGCCGGACGGGCAGGCGGGCAGCGGGATTTTCTCGGTGTGGCAAAGCGGCGTTTCCGCGCCGGCCGTGGGCATGTCCACCTACGACGACGGCGTCAGCAACCCCGACAGCGAGGGTCTGGACACGACCGATGGCATCGGCGCCGATGACGCCCTGTGGATCGTTGCCGGCGGACATAGCCATTTCAACTGGGGCTTCAGTCAAAAGGGACGCTATGAAGTCACCGTCAAGATCTCCGGCTACCTTGGCGACGACGGCCTGAGCACCGCGAACACGTCCGGCTTCAGCGAGAGCTCGTCGACCAAGATCTATTTCTCCGTTGTCAGCGTCGGCCAGGTGGAGTTCGATGCCGCTTCGTATACGGTGCAGAAAACGGACGGTAACGCCACCATCACCGTGCAGCGCGTCGGCGGCAGCGACGGCCGGCTCACCGTCAATTATGCGACCAGCGACGGCAGCGCGGTCGCCGGCCAGGACTACACCGCGACGAGCGGCTCCTTCACCTTTGAAGACCAGGAAACGACCAAGACCTTCTCAATCCCGATCAGCGACGACGGACAGCCGGCGCAGAATCGCACGGTCAATCTCACGCTGAGCAACGCTGGCCCGTCCAGCATCAACAACTACTACATCGACCAGCAAGACGACACCAACGGTCTGCTGGGAGCCAACAGCGTGGCCGTGCTGACCATCGGCGACACCGCCACGCCGCCCCCCAACCAGCCGGTGCTGCGCAACATCGTCTTCGTGCAGCAGCCGAGCAACGCGCCGGCCGGCAGCACCATCAGTCCGCCGGTCACCGTGCAGTTGAAAGACCAGTTCGGCAACAACTTTCAGCAGGCCGGCGTCACCATCACGATCAGCCTCGTTTCCGGCACGGGCCTGAGCGGGACGCTGACACGGACCACAAACTCAGCGGGGCTGGCCACCTTCGACAACCTGAGCATTTCCATCGCCGGGACCTACCAGCTCCGCGCCAGCCGCAGCGGCATCACGCCGGCGGTCAGCAATCCCTTCACGATCAGCGCCGGCTCGGCCCAGAAGCTGGCCTTCTTTCAGCAGCCGGTAAACACCGTCGCCGGCGCTCCGATCAACCCGACTGTGACGGTGCAGCTTCTGGATCAGAACGGCAACAGCGTGCGCGAAGCGGGCAGGACCGTGAGCCTTTCTCTGGCATCCGGGACGGGGGCGCTGCTGGGCACGCTGCTGATGACCACCGATAGCAACGGACAGGCGCGTTTCAGCGACCTGCGCATCGAGGTCGCGGGCATCAAGAAGCTGCTGGCATCGTTGAGCGGCACCGCGGATGTGGAGAGCGTCGCCTTCACGATCCTGGCTGCCGATGCCAAGAAGCTCGGCATGAGCGCGCCTCCCAAGGGGGCCGCGGTCGGCCGCCCGATGGGGCCGGTACTGGTCCAAGTCTTCGATGAGTACGGCAATGCGGTGCGGAAGCAAGGCATACTCATCACGTTGACGGTGGTCTCGGGCGGCGCGTCGCGAAGCTATCAACTGCGAACCAATCAGGCCGGCCAAGCCGTCTTTCGTAATCTCCGCCCGACCAGTCCTGGAGTCGGCAAGCTGGTGGCCCGCTCCCCTGGTCTGTTCATCGCCGTCTCCAAGCCATTCAAAGTGCAGCACGGCGGGCCGCGCTTCGGCAAGTAGCGGTCAAGCCGATGCGTGACATACAATGCGTAATGATGCCGCTCCAGGTCGGCTGGGTCGCTTCGCCGAGACGGGCTGAGGCTTGACGCCTATCGTCATGCGTCAATGGTAGTTACGTCAATGCCCCTCAATCGGACCGATGAACGCATCAGTGAAAAAAATGTCGCATTCGGGTGGCGCGCGTGACTGGCCCTTCGCGCAGTGGACGGCGCAGCGGCAAACGCGATTTTTCACAGTCCTTCAGCGCTCGACCAGGCGAATGACGATGTCGGTTGCGCCGCCCGTCGGAATGTCGCGCTCGAGCCCGGAGGTTTCCTGCCGGCGATACTTGGCGGGGATGGCGCGGGCCGGCCCATGCTGATGCTGCGCTGGGCTCACGTCTTCGGCGATGGCGATGGGGATGATGGCAATGCGATGCGTGCCGGCAACGGCGCCAGGCCGGCCAGCCGTTTCGAGCGCGAAACTGCCGTCGCCCGCGAGCCGTGCCCGCGCCATGGGCCCGGACGGCCGCGTGAACTCGATGATGGCGTGCGTCACCGGGACGCCGTTCTGAAACACCACTTTGCCGCTCACTGGGAACGTGGGCGGCTGCTCGTCGCCGCACGAACACAGGCAGACGACCAGCACAGCTCCGGCGTGGCGACTGAAAAGGCGCATGGTGCATTCCTCATGGGAGCTCGACCGGTTGGCCATCCGAACGATGGCACAGGCGCTCCAGCATCGTGGTGCTGATCTGATTGCGAACGGGCTGCACGTGTCCGTCGGCAAAGGCGAAATGGCAGATGCCTAGGTGCCAGCTGCCGAAGGCGAACAGGCCCATTCCGAGCACGTTGTCCTCGGGGCCTTGTGCGAGCGGGACGCCGGGACCGCCGACGCGGCTCATGTGATAGAATCGGCTGCCGTCGTAGATCGGCCCGTTGTCCGGCGACTGATTGATCTTCCCCATCGGCACATGCATCTCGCCGGCCAGAAAGGTGTTGGACGCGCCGTCGGTGACGTGGGCCAAGCGGACCTTGTCATACCAGCGGATCGGCTCATTAGCGATCTGGAAGCCGCGGCTGGAAATGATGACGCCGGTGCCGTTGCCGCCCCATTGAAAGTCGGTGGGCAGGCCGGAAGAGCCGGGCGAAAGGTCGCCGTGGTTGCCCGCGTAATCGCCGGTGGCGCCGCCGTAGACTGGTTTGGCCTGGTAGGTGCAGCCGCACGGCAACTTCATGGCGCCGCCTAATGCCGAAGGACACGTGGCGTCGGCCAGGTCACGCCGTGACGGACATAGGTACGTCGCTACAACATGGTCTCGCAGAACAATGGGATGGTCCTGAAACGGCTGCGAGCAATCCCACTGGCGATACGCGGCCTCCTGCTCGATGAACGGCAAGATGCGCACCAGCCAGGTCGGATGCTCGCCGCCCGACTTCAAGAACGACGGGTCCTCACCCGTGGGGCGCTCGACGATCCGGGCTGGCGGGTAGCTGCCGAAGGCGTCATGAAAATGAATGGTCCCAAGTGCGATCTGCTTTAGGTTATTCTGGCACTGGGTCGCCGCCGCCGCCGCGCGCACGCGCTGCACCGCCGGCACCTGCAAGGCGATCAAGGTGCTCACGATGGCGATGACGACCAGCAATTCGATGAGCGTGAAGCCGCGTTGATGATTGCTGGCCGTGTGCATGTGACACCAGCTTTCCGTTCTATCGTCAGTTGATCTTAGCAAGAAGCGTTCGGGCTATGAGTGCACGCCTCTCCGGGGCCAGCCCCCCGCTCGCTGTCTCCTCGCTCCACATTTAGAATACATGAAACTTCTCCGGAAGACTGGTTGCGTTTTGATTTTTCCGCCGACCAGTCTTATCAGCCCATCGGCACATGCATCTCGGCCGCCAGGAAAGTGTTGGAGGCGCCGTCACTTCTCGCGGCCGAGCATGACACCTATTTCCGCCTCGCGCCCAGCGAGAGCCAATCGCGATTATTTTCTTCGGTGCGGTTGACTCTGGCTGGTCAGGTATTACAAAGTAATACATTGGTGTAATACAATGTAATACCTGCGGTGCTTCATGGCGCGCGCTCCTATTGTTCCACTCTCTCGTGGTTTTTCCCACCGACGGCCTTCCACGCCGGTGTCGTCATTGAATGGTGCGGCGAGTCGTGGGCGCGTGATCGTCGACGAGCTTGGGGTCGAAACCGTTCCAGCGATACCCGTGCCGGCGGCGAAGTCGTGGACGGCGAATATTTGAGTCGCCGCAGGCAAGCGGCGATGGCGCGTCGAGAGGCAATCGTTCCAATCCAGTCAGGAGGTGTGGCATGAGAGGTCGATTATGGCGGATGTCTTTGTTGGTAGCGATAGTGGCCGCGCCGCTGCTGCTACTCGGTGGTTGCTACAACTCGGCGTGGCGTCCCGGCAAACTGCGTGTCGGGGCGACGTACAGCGTCCTCGGCGACCTCGTCAAGAACGTCGCCGGCGACAGTGCCGACGTGGTGATCCTCGTCGGCCCAAACGGCGATGCGCACACATTCGAGCCAACGCCGAAAGACGGCGTCTCGCTCGCCGAGGCGGACGTGATCTTCGAGAACGGCGTCGGTTTCGAGGCGTGGCTCGACAAACTTCACTCGTCCTCAAAGTCGAAGGCCAAACGTGTCGTCGTCACCGAGGGACTGGAACTGCGCGAGGGCGAGTGCCACCACGCTCACAAGCCGGGCGAGAAGCATGAGCACAAGGACGAGCATGAAGACGACCCGCACGTCTGGCACGACGTGAAGAACGCCATCCACATGGTCGGCGTCATCCGCGACGCGCTGGCAGAGGCTGACCCACCCAATGCCCCGAAGTACAAGGCCAACGCAGACGCTTACCTCGCCAAACTCCAGGCGCTCGACGCCTGGGTGGTCGAGAAGGTCGCCACGTTGCCGAAGCAGAACCGCAAGCTAGTCACGAGCCACGACACGTTCGGCTACTTCGCCGCGCGGCACGACTTCGACGTGGTTGGTACCCTGCTCACGTCGGTGTCTACGGAGGCGTCGGATCCGTCGTCGGCCACGTTCGCCAAGCTGGTCGAGTCAGTCAAGGCGGCAAGGGTGCCGGCCATCTTCGCTGAGAATGTCCACAACCCCAGGCTCATGGAACGTCTCGCCAAAGAGGCCGGGGTCAAGCTGGCACCACCGCTGTTCACCGACGCGCTGGGCCAACCCGGCTCCGAGGGCGACACCTACGAGAAGATGATCCGCCACAACGTCACGGTCATCGTGGAAGCCCTGAAACCATGAAAGATCCTTGGATCCCCTACTCGCGTGGCTGGCACGCCGACCCGGTGCGGGGCGCGCCCGCGCTGTTGACGGAGTCGCTGGTCGTGACCTACCCCGGCGCGTCGTGTCCGGCACTTCGCGGCGTGAGCGTGCGGGTATCGTGCGGAACCTGCGCAGCACTGGTCGGCCCCAACGGTTCGGGCAAGAGTACGTTCCTGAAGGCCGTGGCCGGGCTGTTGCCGGTTGCCTCGGGGGCGATTCGCGTTCACGGGAACCCGGTCGGCGCATGCCACCACCGAGTCGCGTATCTGCCGCAGCGCGGCGAGATCGACTGGGGCTTTCCGATCAGCGTTGAGCGGTTGGTGTTGACGGGTCGCTACGTCCACCTCGGCTGGCTGGCGTGGCCAGGACGGCGCGATCGGCAGATCGCGACGGCGGTGCTCGAACGGCTGGGGCTCGACTCGCTCGCCGGCCAGCAGATCGGCAAGCTGTCGGGCGGGCAGCAACAGAGGGCGCTGCTGGCTCGCGCTCTGGCTCAGGAGGCGGACTTGCTGCTGCTTGACGAGCCGTCCAACGGCGTGGACGCCCGGACACAGGAGACGATCTACGACGCGATGCGCTCCCTGCGCAACCAGGGCAAAACGCTGGTGGTCGCCACCCACGACCTGACCCTCCTGGACGGAGCGTTCGGCGCTGTCGTGCGCCTGCGCGATGGAGAGGTCGAGACGGATTCGTCGCGCAACGGCGTTGCCGGGAAGGAGCGGGCATGGACTGGCTGATCGAGCCGTTCCGCCATGTCTTCATGCAGCACGCGCTGCTGGCGGCGGTGCTGGTCGGCGTCACCTGCGCCGTCCTCGGCGTCCACGTCGTACAGCGACGGATGGCGTTCATCGGAGACGCACTGGCGCACACGACGTTGCCGGGACTGGTTATCGCGCACCTGTTCGGCTGGAGCCTGTCGCTGGGCGGATTCGGCGCGGCACTGGCGACGGGGCTCCTGATCGGCTGGGCCTCACGGCGGCACGCGGTCAAGGAGGACGCGGCCATCGGCGTCGTGTTCACCGGCATGTTCGCCCTCGGCGTGTTGCTGATGAGTCGGACGCGCTCCTACCGCGACCTGACGCACATGCTCTTCGGCAACGTCCTGGGTGTTACGACGGAAGACCTTTGGTTCATCGGCGGCGTCGCGGCGGTCGTGTTGCTGTGCCTGGCGATCTTCCACAAGGAGTTGGAACTGACCGCGTGCGACCCAACCCACGCCGAGGTGATCGGCCTGCGTTCCGACCGGATGCGTTTCCTGCTCCTGGGCCTGCTCGCCCTGGCCGTAGTCACCGGCATCCAGACGGTCGGTGTCATTCTGACCAACGCTCTGCTCATCACCCCGGCGGCGACGGCGGCGCTGCTGTCCGACCGGATGCCCTGGCGGATGCTGCTCGGGGCGTTGCTGGCGACGGCCTGCTCGGTCGCCGGGCTGACGCTGTCCTACGTCGCTGAAACGTCGTCGGGCGCGGCCATCGTTCTCTGCTGTACCGCAGCGTTCATGGCCGCCTACGCGGCCCGCTCGGCGTCGCATCGGCTTCGACCGACTGCCTCGATTCCGGTGACGAAAGACAAGCCGAACAAAGTCGCTATGGCAGAGGAGGTGTCCCGGTGCAACTGACTACGAAGCGGATGGCGCTGGCCCAGTTGGTGTTCTGCGAGGGCTGCTGCTGCGGGCGCACGGATCGAGGCAGGCCGGAACTGCCTGTCGAGCAACTCAAGCACATCTGGAAGGCCGAGAAGCTCAACTGCACAGTGCAGTTGACCATTAGCGGCTGCCTGGGTCCTTGCGATTTGGCCAATGTCGCCATGGTCATGCTGCCCGAGTGCAACGTCTGGCTCGGCGGCATGGAGGGAGCCGAAGTGTACGAGCGGCTGGTCACCTGGGCGCGTTCGTGTCACGCCGAAGGACGGCTGCTGCCCGTGCCCGAAAAGTTGGAGTCTCTCCGGTTCGAGAGGTTCCTGACGAAGGAGGTTGCGTTATGAAGATAAGTCCGCTGGTGAGGCCGCGAGAAGTGACGGCGTGGGACGGGGACGAGGTCGCCGCGTTCGACCAGGGCCGTAAGGACATCCTTGTGATGGACCGGCCGCCGTTACCGGGCATTGCGGAAACCGTTACACCGGCCCGCGTGCAGTACTGGCGGTCATCGGTTACGGTAGGAACCGCCGAGGCCCGGGCAGCCGAGGCGCTTGGGGAATTGTGCATCGCCAACCCGGTGCTGGCGGAAGACATCGTCGGCCTGAGCCGCAGCTTCCTTGCCCAGTTCGGCGTCGACGAGGCGTCGCTGCGGGTCGAGGTGGTGGACAAGCAGTCCTGCCCGAAGTTCCACTGCGACTACGTGCGAGTCCGGCTGGTGACGACCTACCACGGCCCGACCACCGAATACGTCCACATCGATGCCCCAGAAGACGTGCTGGCTGCGCCACTGTTCGCCCTAGTCTTCCTGAAGGGACACCAGCACCCGGCACACGCCGACGCCGTCCACCACCGTTCGCCGGGGGTGCCGCCCGGCGGCAAGCGGCTTTGCGTGATTCTGGATGTCTGAACTCGGGAAATGTGGAATGGAAGTATTTCATAAGGAGCGAAGCAATGGCGAAGGGAAACAAGGACGCGCGGTCCTATGTTGGCATCCCGAGGTGGGCGACTGTCGACAAGAACTGGTCTTCATCGGCCAGAAATTGGAGCGCAGTCGGCTCGTGGCTGATCTGGACGACTGCCTGCTGACCGACGCCGAACTGACGCTCGGGCCGCGCGGCTTGCAGAGACTGCCGGACCCGTTTCCGGCCTGGCCTGCGCCAACAATGCCCTCAGCGTAATGGAGGTCTGAAATGCCCCTGTATGTGTACGCAGTGATCGAAGACAGCGGTGAGGACGGTGAGACGTTCGAGATCCTCCACGGTCTGAACGAGCCGAGTCTGACGCGCGTCATCCCGAGACAGGCCGGCCCGTGCGTCGCTTGATTGGGGCGCCAAACACGCCGCGCAAGTGGACCGACTCGAACATGCGCACGAACCTCAGTGCGAGCAACCTCGAACGGTTCGGCTTCATGCAGTACAAGAAGGCCGGCGACGGCAAGTACGAAAAGACTGCCGGGGCCGGCCCCGACGTGATCTCGAAGGACTGATGTCAGGGAGAACCCAAGTGCTGAAACAGTTACCCGTCACCGTCCTGTCCGGCTTCCTCGGCGCGGGCAAGACTACGCTCTTGAACAACGTCCTGAACAACCGCGCCGGCATGAAGGTGGCGGTCATCATCAACGACATGAGCGAGGTCAACATCGACGCTGCCCTCGTCGATGGCGCCGTCGCCCTGAGCCGGACCGAAGAGAAACTGGTCGAGATGAGCAACGGCTGCATCTGCTGCACGTTACGCGAGGACTTGCTGCAGGAGGTAGCGAAACTGGCCACGGAGGGCTGCTTCGACCATCTGCTCATCGAGTCCACGGGCATCAGCGAGCCGATGCCCGTGGCCGAGGTGTTCGACGCCAAGTTGGGTGAAACACCGATGGCTGACCTCGCCCGGTTGGACACAACGGTCACGGTCGTCGATGCGTCCAATTTTCTCGCCGAGTTCGCCGACGCCGCAACCCTGCGGGGGCGCGGTCTGGCCGCGACGCCGGATGACGAGCGCGGCGTTGCCGACCTGTTGCTCGACCAGGCCGAGTTCGCCGACGTGATCGTCATTAACAAGTGCGACCTGGCCTCGCCCGAGCAACTGGACCGCCTGGAAGCTGCTCTGCGCCGCATCAACCCCGTCGCGCGGATCGAGCGCACGACGAACGGCCTTCTGCCGCCGGATCGGGTGATCGGCACCGGGCTGTTCTCGATGGAGCGCGCCCGGCGCATGTCGGGCTGGGCGGCGGGACTGCGCGGCGAGAAGTTGCCTGAGACGCAGGAGTACGGCATCGCGTCGTTCGTCTACCGCGCCCGCAGACCGTTCCACCCGGAGCGGTTGCACGCTCGATTGGCGAGGGACTGGCCCGGCGTGCTGCGGGTCAAGGGTTTCCTCTGGCTGGCGAACCGGAAGAACGATGTCTGCTTCTGGCAGCAGGCGGGGCGGATGTGCCACACGGGCAAAACCGGCCTGTGGTGGGCTGGCGTTCCACGTGAACACTGGCCGACCGCCGAACGCGCCCTGGAGCGCATCGCCGCCAACTGGCAGGAACCGTTCGGCGATCGGCGTCAGGAATTGGTCTTTATCGGCATCGGTCTGGACGAGTCTCAGGTTTGTCGCGACCTCGACGCCTGCCTTCTGGACGACGCAGAGATGGCCGGCGGCGAGACGGCCTGGACGACGTTGCCCGACCCCTTCACTACCTGGGATGCGGCGTGAACCTGATCGTGTGAAATGAGAAAGAGGAAAGGAAAGCATGACCACGAAGCGCAAAACTACCCGCGCGAAGCGGGACAAACTGCCGGTGACCGTCCTCTCCGGGTTCCTCGGGGCTGGCAAGACGACACTTCTGAACCACGTCCTGACCAACCGGGAGGGGCTGAAGGTCGCCGTCATCGTCAACGACATGAGCGAGGTCAACATCGACGGCGCGTTGGTCAAGGCCGGGGACGCGGCACTGTCGCGCACCGACGAGAAGCTGGTGGAGATGTCCAACGGCTGCATCTGCTGCACGTTACGCGAGGACTTGCTGCAGGAGGTAGCGAAACTGGCCACGGAGGGCCGCTTCGATTATCTGCTGATCGAGTCCACCGGCGTCAGCGAGCCGTTGCCGGTCGCCGAAACGTTCACCTTCGAGGACGAAAAGGGACAGTCGCTCTCGAAGGTGGCCCGCCTCGACACGATGGTGACCGTGGTCGATGCGGCCAACTTCCTCGCCGATTACGAGTCCGCCGACGCCCTAGCCGACCGCGAGATGGCGATCAGCGATGAGGACGACCGCGAGGTAGTGGGTCTGCTGGTTGATCAGGTTGAGTTCGCCGACGTGATCGTCATCAACAAGACGGACCTGCTGACTCCGAAGAAACTGCATCAACTCGAGGGCATCCTGCGTTCGCTGAACTCCTCCGCGAAGATCAGCCGCGCTGAGCGTGGAAAGGTGCCGCTGGGTGAAATCCTCGACACGAAGCGGTTCGACTTCGACCGAGCCTCCGAAGCGCCCGGCTGGATGACGGTGCTGCGCGGGCAGGAGCAGCCGGAGACAGCGGAATACGGCATCACCAGCTTCGTCTACCGGGCGCGCCGGCCGTTCCACCCCGAGCGGTTCTGGGAGTTGATCCAGGACAGGCGGATCGTGAAGGGGCTGCTGCGGTCCAAAGGATTCTGCTGGATCGCCACTCGGCCCAACTGGATCGGTCTCTGGTCGCAGGCCGGGCGGGTGGCCGAGCTATCCCCGCACGCCGTCTGGTGGGACACGGTCCCTGAGAGCGAGTGGCCCGACGACCCCGAGAGCCGGCTGGGCATCGTCTGCCAGTTCGACGGCGAATGGGGGGACCGCCGCCAAGAGTTGGTTTTCATAGGGCGCAAGCTGGATGAGGCGAAGGTGCGGGCCGCGCTCGATGGGTGCCTGCTGACCGACTCGGAGATGTCCGGCGGCCCCAAGGCATGGGCGGCATTCCACGACCAATTGCCGGAGTGGCCGACGCCCGAACAGGCGCTGGCCGCACAACACCAGCACGGAGGTGAGACACGATGAACCTTTTCGGGCAGAAGCCCAGTCATGATCCTTTCGTCGTGGACCGGTTGAAGGGCTGGACCCGAGAACTGCTCGGCCTGGGCGACGACCTGACCGTGACGGTGATGCAGCTCAACTGCGCCGAGGACGACTGCCCCGACGTGGAAACGGTTGTCGGCGTACTGGAGCAGGGCAACCAGCGCAAATTCAAGGTGCTAAAGCCGCTGGCCGAGGTCACGCGCGAAGACCTCGCAGCGGCAATTCAGCAACAGCCCTAGTATCTATTTCTCGACAGAGGAACCGCAACCATGACCCACATGCACTGTTTAATCCCACTTCTGCTGTTCGTGGCGGAAGCCATCTCCGACGCGCCGACCGACGCCTCCGTCGGGTGCCAAACCAAGGCCGAGGCCGGACGCCCCGCGTCCTGCGGGTATCTGGCGGACGCGGAGGTGTTTCTGGGCGGCGTCACGCGGCGCGGGCGCATCATCGTCACCCCCGATGGCTGCGTCCACCTCGAGCACCTCGATGAACAGGCCCGCCGCTGGGTCTACGGAGTCATCCGCCGGGAGTCCTCCACCCCAAACGGGTGGGACGACCGCGCCCGCCGTGCCGGCCCGCCGCAGCGCGTCTGGGGGCAAGTCGGAGGGAACGTCGTGCTGGCCGAAATCCACACGCCCGATGCCTCGATCAAGGTTTCCCGGCATCAACTGCTGTCCACTCGTTGAGCCGCTGGTCGAAGTTGTGCGGGACGATTTCCTCGCGGGCCTCGACCAACCTCCCAGAAGAAACTCATGCCGTTTGAACTTTGCCGTGATCGTCGCAGTGGTCGCCGTGCGGATGGTGCAGATGGCCGGCGACGAGGTAATCGACGTGGTCGCCGTGCGGTACTGCTTCGTGGCCGCAGCCGGGGCCGTGGCGGTGGCCCTTGTTGTGAGCGCCGCAGTCGTGGCTCGGCGTGCAGTCGGCGGGGTTGGCGCTGGTGACAGCGAGGGCGTGTTCCTCCACCGTGTCGCCGTTCTGGTGGTGGAGGTGGCCGTCGTGCAGGTAGTCGGTGTGGCCGTCGTGCTTAATGGCTGTGTGGCCGCAGGCCGGGCCGTGCATGTGGTCGTGGTTTTCGTGGGTGTGAGCCATGCTATTCGTCTCCTTCGGAAGTTGCTGCCGGGGCCGCGTTCAGTTCGTTCGCATGCTCCAGCGCGTTAAGGATCAGGTCGGCGACGTGCCGATCCGAGAGGGCGTAATACAAGTGGTTCCCGTCCCGCCGGCGGACGATCAACCCCTCCTGGCGAAGGATGCGAATCCGCTGGGAGACGGTGGTGAACTTCTCGCCCACCGCCGCCACGATCTCGGTCACGCACAGTTCGCGGCTCTTGAGGAGGTCAAGAATCCTCAGCCTCGGGGCGTCTGCCATCGCACGGAACAGTTGGGCGGCGCGTTCCAGCGAGGCTGGCGGAAGAGCCGCGTCCGCATGGTCGTGATCGTCAGCCTTACAGGATGGGATCGGCTCTTTCACGGCACGCCTCCGCTCCACTATTCGATAATTCTATGAAATAACAGAATAGGTAGCTGGCGTCAACATTTCTGCGGAAGAATTGTCGGAATCGGAGTTTTTAGTATGACTTAGTATGACGTTTTTGGTATTACATTGTACGCACGAACTTTAAGGCGTTTGCGGCTTTCAACGGGAGTGACCACGATGACGACAGCGACAAACACGATAGAGCGAGTGCCGGTGACCGTGCTGACCGGCTTCCTGGGTTCGGGCAAGACCACGCTGCTCAACCACATCCTGACGGCTAACCACGGCAAGCGGATCGCCATCATCGAGAACGAGTTCGGCGAGGTCGGGGTCGATCAAGACCTCGTCATCAACGCCGAGGAAGAGATCTTCGAGATGAACAACGGCTGCATCTGCTGCACCGTGCGCGGCGACCTGATCCGCATCCTCGGTAACCTGATGAAGCGCCGCGACAAGTTTGACTACGTCCTGATCGAGACGACCGGGATGGCCGACCCCGGCCCGGTTGCCCAGACGTTCTTCGTGGACGACGAGATCAGAGCGAGGACGAAACTGGACGGGCTGGTCACGCTGGTCGATGCCAAGCACGTCCACCAGCACTGGGACACGAACGAGGTGCAGGAGCAGATCGCCTTTGCCGATGTCATCATGCTCAACAAGACCGACCTCGTCGCGCCCGAGGAACTCGACGCCCTGGAGGAACGCATCAAGGGGATGAACGCGGCGGCGAAGGTGTACCGCACCCGCGACAGCGTCATCGAGATGGACCGCATCCTGAACGTCGGTGGCTTCGATCTCGATCGAGCGATGGTGACCGACCCGCAGTTCCTCGAACCGGAGTACCCGTTCGAGTGGGGCGGGGTGTTTTCACTGGCGGCGGGTGACTACTCCCTGGTGATGCAGGAAGGGCCGGACCCGGCCATGAAGTTGGCCCTTCTGTCGGCTCCCGGCGGACTGCCCTCATCGGTCGAGGACGCTGTGTGGTGCTTCAGTGAGCGTGAGCCGGTCGCGGTGGCGGGAGTGATCGAGCCGGGCAAGCGACTGCTGGAAGCGGCGCTTCCCGGCGGCGAGGTGCGCGTCACTGCGCGCATCGCCCAGGCCGGCGACTACGCCCTGTTCACCGAGCATCATCCCGACGAGTTCCAGGCCGAGTTGCGCGGCCCATCCGGGGTGCTGAAGGCGAAGGAGTCCCACGCCTACAAGCCGGACCATGAACACGACGACGCGGTGTCCTCGGTCGGCATCACCATCCCCGGCGACCTCGACCAGAAGAAGCTGAACAAGTGGCTGGGGGAACTACTGATGACGCAGGGGCAGGACATCTTTCGCATGAAGGGCGTGCTAGCCATCAAGGGCGACGCCAACCGCTTCGTCTTCCAGGGCGTCCACATGCTGTTCGACGGCCAGCCGGATCGTCCGTGGGGCAAGGCGGCGCGGACCAACAAGCTCATCTTCATCGGTCGCAACCTCGACCGCGAAAAGCTGACGGAGGGCTTCCGGTCATGCTTGGCGTGAAACGCACTTCCGGTCTCCCAACCGATCTGAAGGTGTGCTGGCAAGCCGACCTTCCTGACCACGTCGTCGCTCTGGCGTGGTCGCCCGGCGGGACAGTGGTCGCCGCCGCCGCAGTCAACGGCCCCATGGTGCTGTTGGACGGCCCGACCGGCCGGGTACGCCACACGCTTGCGGGCCACGACTTCGGAACGACGGCCATCGGCTTCAGCCGCGACGGCGTCCACTTCGCCAGCTGTGGGCAGGACGGGATGGTCCGCATGTGGGACCAGGCGACCGGCAAGGAACGTCTTGCCCTCGACGGCGGTGCGCCATGGGTCGAACGCCTGGCATGGTGCCCTACCGATTGCTTGCTGGCCACGAGTGCCGGCCGCAAGCTCCGCCTGTGGGATCCGCAGGGGCGACTCGTCCGCGAATACCCGGAGCACAGCAGCACGATCGCCGACATCCAGTGGAAACCACGCTCCCGCGAGTTGGCGTCGGCGTCCTACGGCTGTGTCTCACTTTGGACGCCGGACCGTTCCGAGCCGCTGCGGCGTTTCGAGTGGAAAGGCTCGCAACTGGTGCTCGTCTGGAGCCCCGATGGCAAGTACCTGGCCACTGGCGACCAGGATTGCACCGTGCATTTCTGGATCGTGCAGGTCGGGGAGGATCTGCAAATGTCCGGCTATCCGCGCAAGGTGCGCGAGTTGGCCTGGGACTGTGGGAGTAGATTCTTGGCGACCGGCGGCGGGGACATGCCGTGCGTCTGGGACTGCTCCGGCAAGGGGCCGGCGGGAACGACGCCGAAACAACTCGCAGGCCACGAAGCGGCGGTGAGCGCCCTGGCCTACCAGCACTCCGGGCCGCTCTTGGCGTCTGGCGGCGACGACGGCTTGCTGGCCGTCTGGCAGCCGTCCAAGTCCAAAAAGCCGCTTGCGGCCAGTGCCCAGGACAGCGGCCTGACGTGCCTGGCCTGGTCGCCGGACGACAAGCGCGTGGCGGCGGGACTGGAGAGCGGCCGGGTCGTGGTCTTCCACTGACCGCGAGGAAGCACGGCATGACGAATGAGGTGACCAATGCATCATACCGCGGACCGCTCTCCCTGGGAGCAGGACCACAACTTCGATGAAGGTAATCCGCTCGGGGAGCGCAACACGAAGGTGGTCGTCTTTCTGACAGCCTCGATGATGGTAGGCGAAATCGCTGGCGGGCTGCTGTTCAACTCGATGGCGCTGCTGGCCGATGGTTGGCACATGGGGACGCACGTCGCCGCCCTAGGCATCACCGTGGCCGCCTATTGGTACGCGCGCCGGCACGCCGCCGACAGACGCTTCGCTTTCGGGACCTGGAAGGTCGGGATGCTGGGGGGATACACGAGCGCCATCGTACTCGGCCTCGTGGCTCTGTACATGGCGACGGAATCGGCGCGGCGACTCCTGGCGCCGCTGCCGATTCAGTACGAACAGGCCCTCGCCATCGCCGCCGTCGGGCTCGCCGTCAATCTGGTGAGCGCGTTGCTGCTCAAAGGCCATCACGGCCACGCGCACGACCACGGCCACCATCACGGACACGGGCACGAGGACCTGAACCTGCGCGCGGCCTACCTGCACGTGCTGGCCGACGCGCTGACTTCGGTCCTGGCCCTCGTCGCGCTTGCCGGCGGCAGGTTCTACGGCTGGGACTGGCTCGACCCGGTTATGGGTATCGTGGGGGCGATGGTGGTCAGCGTGTGGGCCTGGGGCCTGTTGCGCGACACCAGCCGGGCGCTGCTGGACCGCGAGATGGACCCGGAGCTGGTGCGGGAGATCCGCGCGTGCATTGAGACGGACAGCGACACGATCATCACCGACCTGCACGTCTGGCGCGTTGGGCGGGGCAAGTACGCCTGCATCCTGACGCTGGTCGCCACCGCACCGAGGTCGCCGGACCACTACCGGGCTTTGCTACAGGCTCACGAAGAGTTAGGGCACGTCACCGTCGAGGTCCACCAGTGCCTCGGGGAGAGCCCAGCACAGCGATGAAGAGGGTGCGGCATGCGTCAATCAAGGGAGATGCTAACCGCTTCGTCTTCCAGGGCGTTTACATGCTGTTCGATGGCCAGCCGGACCGTGGGGTAAGGGCGGCGCGGACCAACAAACTTATCTTCATCGGTCGCAACCTCGACCGGGTCGCGCTGACGGAGGGCTTCCGGTCATGCTTGGCGTAAGCCGCAAACCTCGGCTGAACCGGCAGTGGCGTGCCTCGCTCTCCCGTTCACGTCATCGCCCTGGCGTGGTCCCCGGACGGTATCGGGAGGCGGTGACGGCAAGGTCTTGCTGTGGCGTCCCGTCGAAGGCACGCGCCGGCAGGCCGAGACGAAACTCAGTAGCGGCATCACCCAAGTCGTGTGGTCGGGAGACGACGAACGAGTCGCGGTCGGTACTGAAGGCGGCGAAGTCGCCGTTTACGCGACATGAGGGTTCTTGTTTCGAGAACGTCGCTGGCCGGCGTTCGAGGCGTTCAGTGGAGTCCGATCCATGACGGAGTCCGATCCATGACTGACGCGCCGCCGTCTTCTTTCACGTCTCGCCTCCGCGGGCGGCTGCGCGCGTTGGCCACCTACGACTGCTTCCCCGAGTTCAGCAAGAAAATCCGGCGGTTCGTCTACCACCCGCTAGGCGTGCTGACGCTCGCGGCGCTGGCATCGCTGCTGTGCGGCCTGTTCCTCCATTCGCAGGGCTTCGTGCTGTGCGGCGGCGTTCTGGCCGTGGTCGCCCTCGGGGTGATCTGGCCGTGGCTGTCGTTGCGCGGGTTGGCTGGCTCCGTCGCCTTCGACCGGACGCGGGCCTCGGAAGGCGATACCGCCCTGGTCCGACTCACCCTCCGCAACCGCCTCCCCTGGCCGGCGTGGGGGCTGGCCGTGCGCGGCGGCTTCGATGGTAGCTCGAACGAGGCGGTCGCCGGGATCGCGGTCGCACCGCGCCGCCGGACGGCCCTATGCCGCTGGTCGTTCAAGCCACTCTGCCGAGGCGTCTACCCACTCGCCGCCCCGAAACTGACGACGGGCTTTCCTTTCGGCCTATGGGACAACTGCCGGACTTTGGCGGTCGAGACGCCGCTGGTTGTCTGGCCCCGCACGGTCCCGGTCGGCCCGATCCCGCCTGTCAGTGGCGACCGTCAAGTGGAAGGAAACGCCTCACGCTCGAAGGTCGGCACGAACGGCGATGTGCTGGGCGTCCGGCCCTACCGCCGGGGCGACTCGCCGAGGCGCATCCACTGGAGCCAGTCGGCCCGGCACGACCGACTCATCGTCTGCGAACTCCAGTCAAACTCTCGGCCCGTCATCCAGATCGTCCTCGATGCCGACCCGCGCGTCCACGCCGGCACAGGCCCGGACTCGTCCCGCGAGTGGGCCATCCGTGTCGTCGCTAGCTTCGCCAAGGGGTGGCTCGAAGACGGGGCGCAGGTGGGGCTGGCCTGGGGCGGTCGCGACATCCCGCCGGCGTCGGGCCAGGCGCAGCTGCACAAGATCCTCGACGCCCTGGCCGGGCTGCCCGACGGCTGCGACAAGCCCCTGGCCGAAGTGCTGGCCTGCCCGAAATGCCGGGGCTTCCGCGACGGGCTGCAAGTGATCGTCACCACGGACCACGCCCACGCTCACCAGAGCTGCGGGGCGTGCGAGGCCGAAGACCAACGGTGGGTCGTACTGAAGGCCGGCGCGTTCGCTGACGCGGTCGATGTTATCGACTGTGGCCACTGTCCAACGCCATGGCTGCTGATCGAGTCGGCGGAATCCGTCCCGGCCCTTCTCAAGGGTGGCTGGCAGGAGGCAAGACATGGCTCCTAAGTTGTCGAAGCTGGTGCGCCGCGCGACGTTCGCCCTCGTCGCCTTGGCGGCGGCCGCCGTCGAGGTTGCGGCCCGCGACGGGCGCACGGTGTTGCAAAGCATCGGACTGGCGGCGTTCTGGGTCGCCGTCGCCGTGGTCGTTGCCTGGTTCGTGCCGACCCCCGACGACCCGCGCCGAAAGCCGCCTTTGTGGGTGTTCCTTCTGCTCCTCCTCTTGGCGGCGGCACCATTCGCTGTTGAGCCGCTACGACGGAAATGGACGGGCGACGGCTATCCACTGGAAATCCAGATGGTGTGCTGCCTGCGGAGCGTCGGCCTCGGGCTGGCCGCGTGCGCCGGCTGGTTGCTGTGCCTGCGGATGGCTTGCGTGACGAGCTTGTTCCTCCTCCTGTTCGCTGCCGCGATGACTAACCACCCGGCGGTGATGGCTGTCCTCGGCTTGTACACGGCGACTGGCAGCGTGTGGCTGATGCTCGTCTACTGGTCGGGACTGCGGTCGGTGTTCGTCGCTCCTGATAAGGCTGTGACAATCGAGGTGCAAGCAGGTGGCGAGCGTGTGCCGTGGCTCGGGCTGTCGGTCCTCGTCCTGTTGCTCGGCGGGGCGGTGGCACTGGTCGTGGTGGGGCCGAAGCGGGCCGCGTTCGCGCTCGGGGAACTGATGCCCACGTCCGGCGGAACCGGAGAGACAGACCCGTTCGCGCGGTACGGCATCGGCGATGGCCCCGAAGAGACAGCGGGTGACGACGCCAAGGCCGCTGGCATGGGCGAGACGGACAGGATGATCGAGGACAACAAGAACTCGCTGATCGACGCCGTCAGCGACATGTACGGTCCGCCCCACAAGCCGCGGAAGGATCAGGAACGGATGGTCGCCGCCGGCAAGGTGGACGTGATCCAATTCCACGGCAAACTACCGGACAATCGCCGCCCGAGCCGTGATTTCGATACTGCCCGAAAGGGACCGAAAGGCGACCGAAAACCTGAGAGTCAGAAGGCCCGTGGGCTGTTCGAGATACACGGCCGCACGCCACTGCACGTACGGCTGGTGGCCTACCAGAGCTACGACCCCCTTGAAAAGCGATGGCTGGAGGCGCGCAAACCGGGAAGAATATTGATCGAGCCGGAAGGCAGCGACTGGATGAAGCCCGGCCAGTTCAAGGACGTCGGGTGGTATTTGGCGGGCGAGAGGCACAGGCTGAAAACAGCGGACATGAAGTCGAATCTCGTCCCCACGCCAGTGATGATGACTCGGTTCCGCATCAACAAGGTGGACAGGCCGGAATACTTCGAGTGGGACTACGAAGGCGTCCTCGCCCTGGCCGGGCGAAAGCGGACGCCGCCCGGCATGGTCGTCACCACTGACTGCCGGACGCTCGATCCGCATCGATTGCCAGAGTCGGCCTATGGGACGGCGGGGACAGCCGGCGGCGCATTTCCTTCGCTGGGCGAAGTGCCGGACGCCGTCCGGCCCGAAATCGCGCGGCTTGCTTGGGAGTGGGCTGCTGACCGGCCACACGGCTGGCCCCAGATCGAGGCCGTCCTCACGAAACTCCGCACCGAGTCTGTCCTCGACCGAGACGCAGCCGCGCCCGCCGACCACCCCGCGCCAGTGCTGTGGTTCCTGACCGAGTCGCGGCGCGGGCCGGACTACCTTTTCGCCACTGCTGCGGCGCTGATGCTGCGAACGCTCGACTACCCAACCCGCGTTTGCCTGGGTTACTACGCCGCACCCGAGGCCTACGACCCGGAGACGGCCCACACGCCGGTGAGGGCGTCCGACCTGCACTTCTGGCCCGAGGTGCTACTGCGCGACGGGCAATGGCTGGTGGTCGAGCCGACGCCCGGATACGAGCTACTCGGGCCGGCGCTCCCGCTGTCGGAGCGCATCCTAAATGCCCTCGCCGCCATCGCTGCCTGGGTATGGCTGCACGTTGTCGAAATCTCCTTTCTCCTCGCCGTCCTGGTCGCGGCTTGGGTCCGCCGGCGCGAACTGTTTGATGCCCTGGCCGTCCGGCTGTGGGCGTGGTTTCCCGGGCGGACGTGGCGCGAACAGGTGCGCGGGGCTGTGGCGCTACTCGAACGCCGGGGCCGCTGGGCCGGCAAACCGCGACCGCGCCGGCAGACGATCTTCTCCTGGCTGCGGGGACCTCTCGCCCGGCCATCAAAGAAGGACGACGACCTTGACCGGCTCAGCCGCATGGCCGAGTGGGCGGCTTACGCCCCGGACGCACCACCCCCTTGGTCCGAAAGCGAAGTGCTGACCGTTTGCCAGCGCGTCCTCGGAGGCTGGACGTTGAGGCGGTGGCGTGATCCGACTACGATTTCCGCGATGGGAGCATGACCGTGACGCAGACCGTGACCGACAACTCCCAGCCGAGGACCGTCCCGCAAGCGGTCCACCTCGACGGGTTGCGAGCCGCCCTGAACCGCGCGCTGCGCGGCAAGGCGGACGTTGTCGAAAAGGTGCTGGCTTGCCTGCTGGCGCGAGGGCATCTACTGCTCGAGGACTTGCCTGGGTTGGGCAAGACGACGCTCGCCAAGGCGGTCGCCGCCGCCGTGGGGGGCCGCTTCTCGCGGGTGCAATGCACGCCGGACTTGCTCCCCGGCGACATCACGGGCTTCAGCGTCTTCAACCAGAAGACGCGCGAATTCGAATTCCTGTCCGGCCCGGTGTTCAGCGACGTGCTGCTGGCTGACGAGATCAACCGTACAACGCCGCGCACCCAGAGCGCCTTGTTGGAGGCGATGGCCGAGCGTCAGGTGACCGTGGACAACGTCCGGCACACCCTCACACCTACCTTCTTCGTGATCGCCACCCAGAACCCCGTCGAGCACCACGGCACTTACCCGCTGACCGAGGCGCAGCTTGACCGCTTCGCCATGAAGCTGTCGGTTGGCTACCCCGACCGGGGCGATGAACTCGGCCTACTCGCCGCCGCCGTCGGCCACGTCTCCGACGCGGCGGGCGAGGGGGCGGTGCTAGCGGACGGCGAACTGGCCGCGCTACAAGAGCGGGTCTCGCGGGTCGCGGTGCAGCCGAACGTGCAGGCGTATTTGGTCGATCTGGGCCGTGCTACGCGGGCGCATCCGAAGGTGACGCTCGGCCTCAGCCCGCGCGGGATGCTAATCTGGCAGCGGGTCGCCCAAGCGTGGGCCTACTTGAAGGACCGCTCGTTCGTCACCCCCGACGACGTGCAGGAGGTAGCTACCCCCGTACTCGGCGTCCGCCTCGGCCTCGCCCCCGACGCCGCCGGAAGCGTCATCAACCAGTTGCTTGAAACCGTCCCAGTGCCGGTCTGACCGGCCCAACCCTTTGGAGCCTCACATCATGGAGATCTTCTGGAGCGTCCTGCTCCGCACCGGACAGACCGCTATCGAGGCTTCATCGACTTTGGTGGTCGGCTTCTTCGTCGCCGCCGTGATGCGGGTGATGTTGGGCGCGGCAGGCACGCGCCGGCTGTTCGGCGGCGAGGGGCTGGGCGGGCTGTTCCGCGCCTGGGTGATCGGTTCACTGCTGCCGGTCTGCTCGTTCGGCGTCATTCCCGTGGCCCGCGAGATGCGCCGGGCCGGCGTCCCCAGCGCCACCATCCTGGCGTTCGTGCTGGCCGCACCGCAACTCAACCCGCTGTCCTTTCTCTACGGCCTGACCCTCTCCGAACCCGTCGTCATCATCTGCTTCGTCATCGCGACGATGGCCCTCGCCATCGCGGGCGGGGAGATCTGGAAGCGCGGCTTCGAGAGGCCCGCCGACACTCTGCCTCAGGGCGACGAGCCGACGCCCGCGCCTGGCCTGAAGCGGCTGGCGTCGGTGTTCGTGGCGGCGAGCCGGGAGGCGGTCGGCCCGACCATGCTGTACGTCCTGATCGGCGTCGTGTTCACCGGCCTTTTCGCCGGGCTGTTGCCGCACGGCATCCTCAGCACGTCGATGCGCCACGACGACTGGAGTTCGCCTTCGTTGATGGCGCTGATCGGTCTGCCGGCCTACTCGGGCGTGCTACCAGGCATGATGCGGATCGGCCTGATCTTCGAGCATGGAAACAGCGTCGGCGCGGGGTTCGTGCTGTTCGAGTTGGGCGTCGGCTTCAACCTCGGCTTGATGGTCTGGCTGCTGGCCACATTCGGCTGGAAGCGCGTGCTGCCCTGGCTGGCGGTCATGGTCGTGCTGGTCCTGGGAGTTGCCCACGCCATCGAGAATCCGTTGTACTTCGCCAAGGAAGAGGCCAGCCATACCCACGCCTTCGACGCCTGGACGAGTCCGTTCGCGGGCGGCTCGGGGGCGAACTGGGAGGCGGTGAGCGGGAAACTCCTCCAGAAGGTCGAGGTACTGGAGCCTGTCGCCCTCGCGGCCCTGGCGCTGCTGGCCCTGGCGGGCGGGCTCGCACGGTTCGACCGGGCCAAGCGGATCGACGGCTGGTTGACAGTGGCCCCGCCTACCTCGGATGCTCCAAAATCGGTGTGGAACCGCGACGTGCCGGGGCCGGTTCTGGGCGTGGTCGCGCTGCTCGGGTTGGTGGTGTTCAGCGTCGTGGCGTTGTACATCTACTACCCCGACCAGAAGCAGGCATTCGAGGAAATTGTCCGCGTCCGGGCCGACGCGATCACCGCCGTCCGCACCGGCCACCAAGAGCAGGCGATCCGGCAGATCCAGCACTGGGATCTGCTGACGCGCAAGGTTCAGGTCGGCGTATTCATCCGCACTGGCAGTATGGACCCGGAAACGAGCAAGGCCACGGAGGATCTCCGCGAGCGGTTGGAGGATCTGCGCGACGCCCTGCTGGCGGACGACCTCGACAGGGCCAAGGAGCTACTCGCGCCGGTGGAGGAGGCATACCGGAAGTGTCGGGACTGCTACCAAACGGGTGATTGAGATCCTTCGGCTTCGCTCTCGTGCCAGCGCGTATTGTTACGAAGAAGGTTCCGCCTTGCGCGCTCCGGTCCGGCCCCTCCGATGCCAGTTTGGCTGCAGGCTTTCCACGCTTCGGTCTGATCGGCCGGCTTGGTTAGGCGTCGGCGAACCCTCGCCGGCAGCACGGACACTCGCCTTCGTGCCCGTTCAACAGTGCCGAGAACGCGCTCGGCTGCGGGATCGTCATGATCGCCTTGAATGCCAACGGGGCGCGGTGGGCATAGTGCCGATAGGTGATGCCGCCGACGGAATGTCCCAGGATCTCGATGGACGATTCCGGGAGGTGCTCATCGTAGTAGGTCGCACACGTCTTGCGAAGGTCCTTGAGCTCCCAGGGCTCCTCCGCGCCGGTCTCGACGTTGATCCTCGGTTTGATACCAGCGAGCTTGCAGAGTTGCTGGAAGCGGGCATTCGGGCGTGCGCCACCACCAAGAAAGACGGGCTGATCGGGCTGCGCGATCTGCGGCATGATGCTCTTGAGGTGCGCATGCACGAAACGATTCATGGGCCGATAGAAGGCCTTGCCGGTCTTCACGCGCCGGTAGAACAGTCAGCCCCAGCGGGACTGCTCTTTAAGTTCCCGGTCTGGCGACTGAGGCTGCCACGACACATGCCGCCATAGAATCGGTTCATGGCACGGCGTGGATTTCCAGATGGTCCCGGTGTCCACACCGTAGTTGAAGAACGTAACCAGCGCGCTGCGCCAGTATCGCCCGACGGGAATCGGATCGTCCCAGCCGCGCGGTCGCGCCATCTGGTGCGTCGCAAAATAGAGGGCGTTGATCTCGGCCTTGGTCAAATAGTGCCGACCTGCAACATCCCGTTGCTCTCTTGGCTTGGGGAAGCGCGGCAGGTTGTCGATCAGTTCCTGCTCCCACGCCCACGAGAGGACGGCTCGCAAGTGTTCGCGTGCCTTATTCGCCGTGCGACCGGGATTTGTCCCTTCCTGCACGATCGCGCGTTCATGGACCCAGTCAAGGAACTCGCGGATGTTCCTGCGTTGCAGTTGCTCAATCGGCGTGCCGCCACCCCAGTCTCCCCACTTCCGAAGCGTTGAGCGGTACGCATTTCGGGTCCCGCGTGAGAGAGTTTTGGTCCGGAGATAACTTTCGATCGCGGCGTTCAAGGTCGTTGACATGTCGGCGACTCCAATGCCGACGGCGATCAGTCGGTTGGGATGCCCGCAGAGATGAAGTACCGCTACCGTGCCAAGGCAACAAGCAGGCCGCGGTTGCCGTCGAGTGCAACACCAGCCTCATTCGCCGTCGAAGTCTCGCCGGGTGGATTTGCTCAAGGATAGCCTACATTACGTTGCTGCTCAGCGGTACGCTTCGTCAACGGCAAACGGCGTTTCGGCCCGAAGCAGGCTACCCAGATTACCTTTCACCATCCGGTCGATCGACCGAAGCAGCTAACGTCATCGTCCAAGCGTGCGTCGGTGAAACGACAGACTCGTGCAAGCTTCTTTCATTTGAGTGTATCTTGACCAACCATCGGCAAACGGCCTTCGGCAACATGGGCATTCGCCGTCTTTACGCTTGACGAAGGCCATGAAGGCGGTGGGTTGCGGCAGCGTCACGATGGCCTTAGACGCCAAAGGCGCCCGGTGCTGATAGGAGATCCCGCCTACCGAGTGCTCGAGAATCTCAAGGACAACTCAGGGACACCTTGTTCATGGCGAGTATCTGAAGTACTGTCAGGGAAAAGGTGGAATCGACTTTGACTTCATTGCGGTCGGCCGAGGCTGCCAAACGCGGAAGCTTCTCGCGATAAGGTACGCCCAGCAGCGGTGAGCATTCGAATGCCGTCATGCCTAGAACAGCTCCCAAAGCGGCCTGCCCTGCTCCATCAAATGGAACGGCCGCCCCTCGCGGTCGGTGGCATGGAGGTCGTCGATTCCCATGGCGTGAAATACGGTGCGGGCGATGTGCTCCGGAGCCACGCGATTGTCAGCGGGATATTCGGCGCGGCGATCGCTGGCGCCATAGACTTGACCGCCGCGGATGCCGCCGCCGGCCAGGAGCACCGACTGGGCTGCGGTCCAGTGGTCACGGCCGGCGCCATTGGGGCCGCCCGAGCGCGGATCGCCGATGCGTGGCTTGCGGCCCATCTCGCTGGACACCAGGACCAGAGTTTCGTCGAGCAAGCCGCGTTGGTGCAGATCATCGAGCAGCGCGGCGAAGGGGCGATCGAACTCGGGCAAAAGGTGATCTTTCAGACAGTTGAAGTTGTTGCCATGCGTGTCCCAGCCGCCGCCGCTCTTGCACAACTCAGCAACCTGCATGTTGCCTTTCCAGAAAACCGTGACGTAGGGCACTCCTGCCTCGACGAGGCGACGGGCGAGGAGCATTGACATAGCGTTGATGCCCGGGCCATAGGCCGCACGCAACGCCTCTGGCTCGCGGCGCAGATCGAACGCGTTCTGCACTTGCCCCGAACCCAGCAATGTGAAAGCCCGCTGCTGATGGATGGTGTAGTCGCGGATGGCGAGATCATGCTCGGCTTGGCGTCGCGATTGATCGAGCGATTGCACGAGGCCGCGCCGTGCCAGCATTCGATCCGTGGAGACATCGCCGCGCAGGCTGAGAGCGGGAACCGTGAAATCCAGTGGCCGTTCGCGTGTGCCCTCCACGAACACCGGGTCGTAGGCGATGCCGAGCCGGGCGGCAAACTGCCCGGGCCGTGTGTACTCCGGAGCGCCTTCCTTGCTCGGCAAGGTAATCGCATTGGGCAAGAACGCGTGCGGCGGACGCTTCATCGCCACCACCGACCCCATCGCCGGCCAATCCGTCGGATACGGCGTGCGCGCATTGAGCAGTTGATGAAATGTCCGGTCCGGTGCGTGGCCGGTGAGGTTGTAATAATAGCCCGCGTGATGATCGCCGGTGCCGCGGCCATGATCGCCCAGGGAACGCACGATGGCCAGATGATGCGCTTGCCGGGCGAGATGCGGTAGGTATTCACACAATTCGATTCCGCGCGCGCTCGTCGGCATTGGACGAAACGGGCCGCGATACTCCGCGACCGCGTTCGGCTTCATGTCCCAGGTGTCGATGTGAGACGCGCCGCCGCCCAGCCAGATCATGATGGTGGACTTCGCGGTTCGCCGCCGCGCGGGCGATCCGTCGCCTGCGCCATACGCCGCGGCGTTCGCTAAGTTGAGCCCAAAGAAACCGAGACCGCCGGCGACAAGGAATGCTCGCCGGTCTATGAGACAGTGGTTGGTCATCGTGGTTTCTCCAGGAAGGTGGGAAAAAGGCGAGCACTAACAGCAAAATCCACTCAGTCCACCACGTTTCAGTGTATCGTCAAGCGACCATTTGAGGAGTCCATGGAAACGGAGTTAGCACTAAATCACCGTGCGCGAATCAGCTGCACGTCGCAAGTTATGAATTTCCAATGACAAACGACAACGGAACCTGGCAGCAATCTCGCGTCGGCCGGATGGCAATCTTATGCCCCTGGATTTTGCCAGGCTTGCTGCAATGCCATTTTCGCTGGGACCGTACAACTGGAACACTGTTCGCCATAGAACAAATGGGATTCAGCACTTACGTTCAGCTGCAGAAGCGCGCACGGTGATTTAGAATCTAAAACAACTCGGTCAGAGCCCTGCCTTCCTCCAGCAAGTGGCAGGGACGGCCCTCGCGGTCCGTCGCATGGAGGTTGTCGATCCCCATGGCGTGGTAGACCGTGTGGGCGATATGCTCGGGCCCAACCCGCCTGTCCGCCGGATACGCGGCGATGCGGTCGCTGGCACCGTACACCTGTCCGCCGCGAATCCCGCCGCCGGCCAGCAGGACCGACATGCAGTGCGTCCAGTGGTCGCGGCCTGGTTCCGTCGCCCCCTCGCCGCCCGAACGTGGGTCGCCCAACCGGGGTGTTCGCCCCATCTCGCTGCTGACCATCACCAGCGTCGAGTCCAACAGACCGCGCTGGTGCAGGTCGTCCAGCAGCGCGGCAAACGGGCGATCGAAGGCCGGCAGCAGGTAATCACGCAGGCACGAGGCGTTCTTCCAGTGCGTGTCCCAGGCTCCGCCGAGGCAGCCACGCCGCTTGTCTTCCTCGTAGTCGTGATACCAGTAGACCGTGATGAACGGCACTCCGGCTTCGACCAGTCGCCGGGCCATCAGCATGCTCACGGCGTTGACCGTCTGGCCATAGCGCTCACGCACCCGACTCGACTCCAGCGATACGTCAAATGCGGCGAACGACTGCGAGGAACCGAGCAAGGCGAAGGCCTTGTTTCGAAGCGTATCATGTTCTCTCGCCGGTCGGGAACGCGCCAGGTCCCGGAAGGGTTGCTCGACGGCTGCCAGCAATTGCCGCCGATCGGTCAATCGTTCGGCGGTGACGTCGCCGGCCAAGGAAAGAGAAGGAACACGGAATTCGAGCGGCCGGGGATGGCTGCCGTACACGAAGAACGGGTCGTGCACCACGCCGAGTCGTCCCGCGAAGGCGCCTGGCTGGCGCGACCCTGGCTCGCCGGACTCGGCGGGCAACCAGACCTGCGACGGCAAGGACGGATGCGCGGTGCGCTTGGCTGCCACGACGGACCCAAGGAACGGCCAGTCGCTCGGCAGGGGTTGGCGCGAGTTGGGGAAGTTGGCCTCGGGAACGTGCCCCGTGAGGTTGTAATAATAGCCTGCATGGTGGTCGTTGGTGGCGACGCTCGCGCCCACCGACCGCACGATGGCCAGGTGGTGCGTTTGCCGGGCCAGGTGCGGTAAGTGCTCGCATAGTTGAATCCCCGGGGCCGAGGTCGCGATGGGCCTGAACGGGCCGCGCACTTCCGCCGGGGCGGCTGGCTTCATGTCCCAGGTGTCGATGTGCGACGCCCCTCCTCGAAGCCAGATCAGGATCGTCGAACGAGCCAGCGGACGCGTTGCCGATCTGCTGGCGGAAGTCGCTTTTTTCGCCAGATCGAGCCCCAGCAAACTCAGCCCTCCGGCAACGAGGAAGGTGCGCCGCGCCAGTTCGTTGTTGTTCTGCATCGTATCTCTCCTCGCTGCGCCGGTGACGTTGACCAGCATGCGTTAGTTCAGCCCCGGGATATCGCGGCTACTTTGCCTGGATGGACAGTCCGTTGAGCGTCGCACAGGCACTGTCCCCTCCTTCCACGCCGCTGCTACTCGAAAGAACCACGTGAACGTCGAACTCCTTCATGCCCCTCAATTCCGTGCCCGGCACTTCCAGCCGCAAGGGGCCGTTGTGGACCACTCGGCTGCTCGTTTCCCATTGGACTTTGCCGGCACGCGAGACGATCTGGAGCGTTATCCCGCCGCCCAGGTTCTTGCCATCCGCGAAGCCGTTCGCCGTGACCGCGAGCGACGCCAGTGGTTTGGGCGAAGAAATCCGCTGTACCAGGCGAACCGCAGTGGCGTAACCACCCTTCCTCCCCACCCAGAAGCCGCCCTCTCGATAGCCGCCGTGGGTTGTGTGGCCAACCTCGAGTCGTCCCAGGTGCTGCCAGCGCTGGGTTCGGTAATCGTCCTCGTACGTGAGATTGCCGTAGTCGTCGGCTGTCAGCGTGGCGGTTGCGCCTGGACCTGGCACTTGATGAACGCATCGGACGCACAGGCGGTCGAGTTGGTTTCCGGGAAGGTTCGCTCGATCCGCATGGTTCTCCATCAGGATGCGGACGTAAAACACGCGGTGCCCCTTGAGTTTGTCCTTGTCCTTCAGAACCAGCGGCTCCATCCTGTCCGTCCCTTGCGGGGTCGCTTCCAGGGGCCATACCTTGTCCAGTTCGTCCGTGGTGACCGCCAGAGAATTCCGACAGCGCGCCGCCTTTGGCGCCAGGGCGTCCAGGGTCACCTCAACGGAATCGAGCGGGAAATACGACTCGAATCGGTAAACGAGTGAAGCCTGCACTTCCTTGCCGGGTCGCGTCCGGGTCAGCAACAAGCCAGGCTTGTCGGGAAAGCTGGAAGTACGCAGGTCGAGAAACCCGCGCACGTCGGCATCGTGCAGCCAACCGAACCCCGAAAACGGCTCCTCATAAAGGCTCGGCTCACCCGGATCTCCTCCGACCTGGACGCTGCGGTCCCGCGCCGAGAAGTTCGCGGACACCAGGGTTGATTCGCCTGAGCGAGTGCCGTGCATGATTTCACGTCGGAGTCGCAGTGCGTTTCTCAGTTTGACCATTTCCCTGGTTGAACTACCGATCCAGTGGTTCACGGACCCGGTCGGCCCCGCCACCGCGAAGGCGGCACAGGAGACGTTGAATTCCCGACAGGCATCGAACTGGTGCCATTCCGAATCGATGAGTGCTTCCGTTGTTCGGTACTGTTTCCACTGCGGCCAGTGGGGATCCGTGGCCCAGGGGACACAGATCACCGGCTTGCCGAGAGCGACGAACTTCATCAGGTGCTTGCGGAAGCGGAGGTTGCTCCAGCCGTAGGCGTCGAAAATCCAACCGTCCGCCGCCAGGTTTGGATCCGGGGGCAAGGGGTCGGAGTACCACTGAAAGACCGGAATGCCGTATTGTTCGCGAATGTGCCGCGCCAGTCCGTCGAGCACCGCGTTACGAGCCGGGATGTTCTCTTCTCCCAAACAGATGACCGGAATCAGTTCGGGATAGGTGGGACAATCCCGTTGGGGCTTGAGCCAGGCATCGAGTCGTTTCCTGGCACCATCGAGGTCGGCATCACGTTCGCCGCAGTAGACGATGTAAATATCATGCCGATGCGCGTCCGCGCGTCCCTGGCGGCTCGCTTTGAGGCCCGCCCACCACTCGGCCTTCTTGGGGAACGTGTCGCCCAGGCTGATCTTGACCAGGGCGTAGTCGAAGTATCGCTCATCGCCTCCGCCGTAGACACCCAGCCATCGATGGCCCGGATCGGGATAGGGACGCACACGTGCTTGGGCCGACACGGATGCCGGTCCGGCCAAGAAGAACAGGGTCAAGAGAGCGACCAGAATGCCATTCACGTGTTGCGCTCCAACAGGTTCGATTTACGTGTCAGCAAAGTTATCGATTCCCCACCAGCCACAATCAGCGTAGGAATGCCAAGTGCGTCCTATCATCGCTTATGTGGACGGGCCTGGAGATTCCTGGAAATCCTCGATGGCTGCATCACGCTTCAGGTCCCACCGCGTTTGACCGTAATCGTGCGATCGACCTGGGTCTCCAATTCTTGGCGTGTACCATCGGTCCAGCGAATTTCCAGCTTGACCGGGTCGTTGTGTGTGCCCAAGCCGAAATGCAAGGTGAGGTCGTTCTGATTGCCTTGACCGGTGGCGCCCTCGACCTGGCGAGTGAGCGTTTGATCGCCGAGGCGCAATCGAACCTGCGTCCCAATGGCCGCGCGGTTCATCTTGCCGCTTCCTTCGAGCCGCACTTTCAGCCAATGACTCTTGTTTCCCGGGTTGCGGAAAAGTCGGCCGCCGGTGACCAGGTCGAGTTGGCCGTCATTGTCGAAATCGGCCCAGGCGGCCTGATAGCTCAAAGCCGGCTTGATGCCTGCACTATCCGTGATTTCCTGGAACTTCCATTGGCCGAGGCTGCGATAGAGTACACTCTTGTCACCGGAGTAAACCGTAGTGAAGTAAAGATCGAGCCAGCCGTCGTTGTCGTAATCACCCAGGGTTGGTGAAGCATACGACTCCTGCCAGCGCAGGTTAGCCACCTTGGACTTGTCTTCGAAGTGAAATTTTCCCTTGGGGCCCATGTTGCGCAGGAACTGGGAACGATCCTGGAAGGCGGGAGGGTGGCTGAAGTTGCCGACGAACAAATCAAGATGGCCGTCGTTGTCGAGGTCTCCCCAGCAGGAACCGATAGTATGGCCGAACCAGCCTTGTTTATACCAACCCTGTCCCTTCAAACTCTCATTGCCGGCGGCGCCATAGTCAATGGACACGTCGGTGAACTTCCCTTTGCCGTCATTCTTCCAAAGAAGGTTCTGCATGAGCCGGTAGTTCGAGACGAAGACGTCAAGGTGGCCGTCCTCGTCGAAATCAGCAGCCGTGACGCCGCGGGCGCGATAGATCTTGGTCTGCCGCCAGTTTTCGATGAACTTCTCCCCTTTCTCGGACATGAGAATGACATCGGGAAACTGTTCGTCGGGCCAGATTTCGTAGCCGCCAACGTACAAATCCAGGAACCCATCGTTGTTAAAATCGCCAAACGTCGCGCCGAGGCAGACTTTGGTGGGCAACTTCGGCAGGATTTTCACCTCTCCGAATTTTTCGCCTTTGAGATTGCGATAGAGCCGACCGGTTCCATAGCAGAACAGATCGAGATAACCATCGTTGTCGAAGTCGCCCCAGACGGCGGAGCCAGGCAAATCGGCGACCTTCACGAACTTTTTCCCTTGTTCATTACGCCAGACCTGGCCGCCAACACAAAGATCCACCCAGCCATCGTTGTTGAAGTCACCCCAAGCCGCCTCGCTTCCGTTCATGCCCTTGAGACCCACCGCCTCGGTAACGTCGATGAAAAGTCCTTTCGGTTCGCCAGCCCTTGCCGACGGCAGAGCATCGATGGTGC